>Ga0123342_1006163_pt1 | contig 16811 bp, 16 predicted proteins | sample Turbeawhitnodule_FD_89960 | JGI IMG/M metagenome (GOLD analysis project Ga0123342, IMG submission 89960) | Root nodule microbial communities of legume samples collected from Mexico - Turtle bean Mexico white nodule | ecosystem: Host-associated > Plants > Roots > Nodule | place: Mexico: Nepantla... | reverse complement strand
TTTAGCCTAATCTCCGAGCACAGCAAAAACAGCTCACTTTTACTATTATGGGAGAAGATATTACAAATTGGGATATATAACAGTGAAGGAGGAGAGTTTAATTTATAACCCTCAAACCTCCTTTCCAAACAATGAACCCACCGATGTGGGACTTGGGATTAAGCCAAAATCAACAAAAACTATATGCCCATTAGAAAAAACAAGTAATACTTGGAAAACAATAAATAATGAACTAATAGTGTGAGAATATCCTCCACACCAAAGTATTACAACCAACAAAGGATCTAGAGATAAAAGGCAGTCCGTACAAAGATATCAAAAGCGAAAATAAAAATGTAGAATTAAAATATATTAAAATATTACACTCTCAATTCAAATACTGTCTTAAAGGTAATGACCAAACAGTTAACTAGAATAGAAAATAAAGCAGCACCATCAGATATTCCAAGTAGTTCAAAGTTACCTGTAAAATCGATATATAAGTTATTTAATGTCCCACGAAAAGAATCAAAGAATTGGATTCTTTAAGGTTAAAAAATGATATCGATTTAAAGATTGAGGAACTTAAAAAGAAGTTAGAAGATCTAAATAAAACTTCCATAAATACATTAGAACTTAACAAAATAAGAAATTATCCAAAATTTAGAAACTTCTATATCTTAGACCTATTGCTGCTGATGTACAATTTGAAGAAAGAGGAGAATTAGTACAAAACTCTTTTTCAGGAAATGAAATCACAAATGTAACTTAGACGAATTAAGTGAACAAGCTATATTAGATTTTCCGCTGCTATAGAAATAGTACAAGGATTTTGATACAAACCACAACAATCAGGAGATGACTAAGGACACATCAAGCATTTCACAAAAAAGATTATTCATCTCAGTATACAAAGTCAGACCTCACTAAACCTTGAGAGAGCATCAACATAAGAAGAACTAGATATAAACCACGATATTAGAAGTTTTTCCTTCTTGTCTTTCCATAGGAGAAATTATGTTTGTAACTAATTTGGGCTCACTTTGGGGGTCCAAAAAGAAAAATAGGCTAGAGTAGGTTCACATAACATAAAAGGGAGTGTACTTAACAAAATGAACTTGAACTAGGCCCAATTTTCAAGATAAGACATCTAGATTTAGGAAAGTTGACCTACCTTCTAGAAGACCTAGCAAAGGGGCAATTTTGACCATGGTCAACCCCCTTGGTTGCCCCTCCCTCTTTTCCCATTTTACCCTTCCCCATCTTGCCCACTAAGCCACTCATTCCTATAAATAGGGTGTCTTGCCTTATATATTGAGACATTGAATTTGAATAGAAAAGAAACACTGCTTGAGTGAGTTTTTGAGTCTGAGTACTCTGGGTTATATGGGTCTTATCTTGGGTGGGTAACATCTCAAGTGGCGGATCTTGCACCACTCATCTTGGAGTTCATATGCTCCAAGGGGCGTGACAACTTCCATACTCCATAACTTTCTCTGTCTCTTCATCTTTTCCTTTTGTTTCCCTTTGCTTCCTTCTTGTGCCTTTTTCTATTTCTTCTTCATTCTCTTATCTTCTTTTAATTTTCGGTTCATACCTTGCCATCTTCTTCTTATTGTTTTTTATTTTCCGCTCTCTTTGCATCATCCACACCATATATCTGTGTTTTTCTCTTTTCCCTTCTGAAGTGAACCTTCACACTTACTTAACCACTTGGTTAAGTTTGTGTCTAGTGGGGGATCTTCTTAGGGTTCTCACCTTAAATTGCTAATCTAAAAAATCTTAACAAAAGCGAAACCTTTAAAATGTGCAATCTAAAATCAACTCACATAAGATTTACTGGCCAATTGAAAGGTTGGTGGGATAACCTATGTACAGAACAAGATAAAGTAGCTATACTCAATAGTGTAAAAACCGAAACTAATCAAGAAGATGTTGTGTCCACTTTAATTTATTCAATAATTCAAAATTTTGTAGGAGACCTAAATATATTTAAAGAAAGATAAGCCAGTCAATTGGCAAACATTTACTGTCCAACAATGTTTGATTATAAATGGTACAAAGATAACTTTTTATCTAAAATAACCTTAAGAGAAGACGAATTTGCAGGATTTTGGAAAGAAAGATTTCTAGCAGGATTACCAAAAATCTTTTTAGAAATAGTTAAAATGAATCTAGAAAGACATTATGGTAAACCAATAGCCTATGATTCATTAACTTATGGACAAATACACAATATGGTAATAGATACAGGAATTCAAATTGTTGATCAAGAGATATCAAGTGCTTTGAAGAATCCAAATCCAAGGTGTTTGATGAAAGGCTGGTGTTGCTGCTGTGTTTGGGTGGGATTTGGGTAGAATAAAGTGTGATCCACTCCCTTGTTGAATCTAAAACTAATGTGAATTAAAACCTTTTTTGAAATTAAGTGTTTTTCCAACTAAGTGAAAAACAACCTGTTGTTTTGTCGAATCAATCGGTTGTTTTACTCTTAGGAGTTTTTGAAAAAGGTTGTAAGGTGTTTGGTTTGGATGACTTAACTGTCAAACCAAAACAATCAGTTGTTTCGTGGTTTCAACCGATTGTTTCTTTGAAAATCCTAACAAAATTCAGTATTGAATGGTGAATCTATTTTAAATGTTTTCTAACTGAATACACTCCTTCATTAAATGCTTTGACCAATCTTTGGAACATATAAATGGTTTGTTAATGTTTTCAAACAAGTAAGAGACAGTTTTAAGAAATTGAGTTTTGACATATTTGATTCTAAGATTTTAAGATTTACATCAAGCTTTGGATTTTCGAGAGAGAGTGGAATATGATTGCAATTGTATTCAATTCAAATTGTACTGTGATCAGATGTAATTCTTTCTATACCTTCTGTATTTCTGGTGTTGTGTTGCCAAGGAGTATTGTGTGTTCTTGAGGTGTTCAAGATCAATACTCTTGGTGTGGTTTTCCAAAGGTAGTGTGTTTCTTGAAGGGTTCAAGGTCACTACTTTGGTGGTTTGTGTTTTGTAATCTGGTTTGATTGCTTAGTGGATTACCCAATGGTTTCTGGGGACTGGATGTAGCTATTGGTTTAAAAGTGAACTAGTATAAACTGTTTGTGTGATTCTCTCTTACCCTGAACTCACTTATATTTTGTTTTAAGCTTAACTGATATAAACAACCGATTGTTTTTCTGTGTATTGCTGTATAACTGCTTGAGTTCTTGGCTAACTTGATTCCTGTTCTGGATTTATACAAAGAATTTCATAAACCAGAAAAAGTTTTCAAAAACCCCTTTTAAACAATTCACCCCCCTCTTATTTAAGGCCATATATTCTAACAAAAATTTGTACAAATTTTAAATTATTGAATAAACTTAGAAAATAAAGTATGATAAATAAAAGAGAAATTGACACTTTCTGCCAACAATATGGGAGGGAACCAATTAGAGCACCTAGTGCTAGAAAAAAGAAAATAATTAAGAAACAAAATAAAATAGGAAGAAAAATTTATAGAAAGCCTTATAACAAAAATAGGCAGGTTACCATATTTCAACAGGATAAGCCAACAAGAAAACCCAAATATAAAAAATTTAAGAATAAAGAAAATACGTGTTGAAAGTGTGGAAGGGCAGGACATTATGCAAATAGTTGCAAAGTAGTAAAAAAGATAAATCAAATTAAAGATGAAAAATTAAAACAAAGTTTACTTAATATATTAATTAATTCAAACACTTATGAATCATACAACTCTATAGAATATGATAGTGAGTAGATATAGATGAAATAGAATATGAAAGTACTAGTGAAAATTCAGAAGAGGAAACTGAAGAAAATTATTGCTTAGGACCTGATTTATGTACCTGTAAAAATTGTAAGAGTATAAATATGTTAACTAAAGACCAAGCAACTATTTTAATATCAATAATAGATATATTAGAAGAATCTCCTTTGAAAAATGATTTTTTATCACAATTAAACAATTTAGTAAAACAGAGTGAAGAATCGCAACAAAAGGTAGAACCCATAAATATGAAAGATATCCATAATAGATTTAAACCACACAGTCATCAAATAACTATAAAAGACTTACAAGAAGAAATTAAAAATCTTAAACAAGAAATACAATTATTGAAAGAAAATGATATTTCATTAGAGTATAGATTCTTAGAATTAAAAGGAAAAGAAATAATAAAATATCTAAATAAACAAGATACTCATTCAAATCAAAATTATATAGAAGAGAATAATGCATAAACTTATATTAGTATGTTAAGTCTAATTTCCACCCATAAATATGGCATACTGAAGTAACCCTAATAATCAAGGAAGAAACTTTTAAATGATAGCCTTAATAGACTCAGGAGCAGATATTAAATGTATTCAAGAAGAAATAATACCTACTCAATATTATGGAAAAACCGTAGAAAAAGTAATTAGTGCTAATGGGACAAAAATGAATATTCAATACAAATTATCTAATGCTAAAATATGTAATAATACAATATTTTATAGTACTTCCTTTAAATTAATAAAAAATATGAATACCATAATGATTCTAGGAACTCCCTTTTTAACATTATTATATCTTTTTCAAGTAACAAAAATATTAATAACTCAAATCTTAGGGAAAGAAATATGCTTAAAATTTATAAAAACCCCCTTAGAACCAGAGAATTAAATCTATTAAGAGAACCTTCAATATATTATATAGAAAGTAAGAAAAAACAAATAAATTTATTAAATAAAGAAATCCAAGAATACTTAGATAAAGGATTAATAAGGGCCTCAAAATCACCTTGGAGTTGTGCGTGGTTTTATGTGATGAAAGCATCAGAAATAGAACACTACAAGAAAAACTCATTTTAGCTTCCAACAAAAAGTGGAGGTTGATAAGTGCCTAAATTCAATAATATTTCATATTAAAATATAGACACTTATGAGTATTAATTGCTAATTTATATATAAAATAATCACTAATTTATGAATTTATACATTTTTTTACATTTTTTATGATATTTATTTGAATAAGAGCATTTTATTTCCAAATTTGGTGTTAATTGTAGGTTTCTAGGGAAGAATGGAGATTTGGACTAAAGAAGAATGATATAAGCTTAAAGGAGAAAGCTGGAAGGGCCGAAAAGTATAAAAGAGAGAAAAAAGTCCAATTCAGCAGCGGAGATTCTTGCTTGAGCGAGAATGCGTCAGATACATTGGGCCATTTTATGTTTTTATCATTAAGCCCATTAGCGTGATGCACTAAGTCACCTAATCCTAGTGAATTAGGTTAAATAGGGGGCTAGAGGCACAACCCTAGTGTGCCAGATTGAGAGGAAGACACCATTAAGTGAATTGTAACCAATTGGGAGAATGGAAGGTGCTAGAAGTATGCGTGACTAATTCTACCCTTTGGGATTGAGATTAATCTGTTCGAACTCTTACGTATTGAGCTGATATTGAAATATGATATAATAGTCTGTTCTTGATTGATTATTGGTATTGTTGTTTTGCTTTTAAATAGTTGTGACATGTTTGAGAATCTTAAATCTGACTGGAAGGTATTTTTAGGATTCTGACCTAAACAACAGGACTTATCATATTTGAGTGCTAGAAATAGACTTGAAAATGTTAATTGCTATTAACGTCTGAGCGTGATTCTAAGTTGCTTTTATAAATATGCGAGAAATTGATATTTAGGAAACATTCTTAAGAATTTTATATGCGAGAATTTGATATAAATGAATTTTCTACATGCATCAATTTCAATCAAAGAAGTTAATGTTTTCATGCAAATTAAAATCTATTGGAGTGAGAAAAAATGAAACCCAATCCCTATTCTTCCAATTGAAGCAAAAAAACTCTTTGATTTGTTTTCCTGTTAATTCTTGCCATTATAACCATTTTAAACCAACTTTTTATTGCTCTGTTTTATATTTAGAGAATATTGTACTTGAAAATTCAATTGTTCCTTATGGGATCGATATTTGTCCTTAGGGACAAATTATTACATCTGACAACGCGGTGCACTTGCTGTAAAAAGTCATCAGAGGCTATAAAAAATAAGCCACTACAATGGGTGAAGTCTACTCAAGTTAGACACAAAAATAAATATCAAATATTGTGTCCATAATGGACACCTTTAACTCACACTAAAAATCATTAAAACAATAATAATAAGTTAATGTCTAAAATGGGGACACAAAGTAGATGCAATGAAAAAAAAAATTAAGTGACAGAATAATATTGTCTAGAATTGGGACACAAAGTGGATGCAAGTTAAAAATGATTAAAATAATAATAAGTTAACGTCTATAATGGAGACACAAAATGGATGCAAGTTAATATTTTATTACATTTAGCGTAGGTCTAGGCGACACTAAGGTGATGTGGACGTTTATTGTTACCTTAGCCCATGCTAAGTTATTTAATGAGAAAAAAAAATAAAACATTAAAACATTTTTGTCTCACATTTTCAAACTCATAATCCCGAAATTCCTCCCAAAAACCCTACATCTTCTTTGTGGCCATTTCGTTCTCCTTAAGTGCATTTTACTCATATTTATTTCTCAGGTAGTGTCCCCAATGACAACAATTTACTCACATTTGTTTTCTCACGCAGTATCCCCAACGACGACGCTAAGTTGAATTATTGTTGGAGATCCCATATCGACTAGGGATTAGGACATTTCATAGTATATAAGTGGGTGCAAACCTCACCTTATAAGCTGGTTTTATGAGCTTGAGTTACGCTTAAAGTCCACCTCTTAATATGGTATCAGAGCCATTTCAAGCCTATCCTAGCGATTGTTTGTTGGCCTTATCAGGCCACCCGCTATCGGGCTGTTATCGGACCACCCATAATATATAGTCCTACGGACGAGTTGGTAGCCTCGACGTGAGGTGGGTGTTGGAGATCCCACATCGACTAAGGATTAGAATATTTCATAATATATAAGTGGGTGCAAATCTCACCTTGTAAGTTAGTTTTGTGAGGTTGAGTTAGGCTTAAAGTCCACTTCTTAATAATTATTTAATTTTATACCCATTTTAGTGTCCCCCAAACCTACGTTATAATTAAATAATATATTTTTCTTTATGTAGGCTTAGCCAACACCACCTTGTAAATTTGTGTCCCATTGGAGGTTGTTGATAAGTGTCTAATTTCAGTAATATTTTATATTAAAATATAGGCACTTATGAGTATTAATTGCTAATTTACATATAAAATAATCCCTAATTTATGAATTTAAACCTTTTTACATTTTTACATTTTTTATGATCTTTAATTGAATAATAACATTTTATTCCCAAATTTGCTATTAATTGAAGGTTTCTAGGAAAGAATGGAGATTTGGACTAAAGAAGATTGAGATATGCTAAAAGGAGAAAGCTGGAAGGCCCAGAACGCACAAAAGAGAGAAAAAAAAGTCCAACTCAGCAACGAGAATGCGTCAGATTAATTGGACTACTTTTATGTTTTTATCATTAAGTCCATAAGTGCGACGCATGAAGTTACCTAACCCTTGAAAATTAGGTTAAATAGGGGGCTAGGGGCACAACCCTAGTGTGCCAAATTGAGAGGAAAAAACCATAGAGTGAATTGTAACCCAATTGGGAGAATGGAAGGTGCTAGAAGTATGCGTGGCTAATTCTACCCTTTAGGATTGGGAGTAATCTGCTCAAACTCTTATGTATTGAGGTGATATCTTATATTAAAATATTCAGTTCTTGAATGATTATTGGTATTGTTGTTTTACTTTTATTTTTCAGTGACAAATTGAGAATCTTAAATCTGACTGGAAAGTATTTTTAGGGTTCTGACCTAAACAACAATACTTAACATATTTGAGAGCTATGAATAGACTTAAAATGTTAATTGCTATTAACGTCTGAGCTTTGTTCCAAGTTGTTCTTATAATTATGCGAGAGATCGATAGTTAGGGAATATTCTTAAGGATTTTATATGCGAGGAATCGATATAAATGATTTTTATACGGGCATCAATTTCAATCAAAGAACTTAATATTGACATGTTAATCAAAATACATGACAATGAGAGAGATGAAACCTAATCCCTATTTTTCCAACTTGAAACAACCAATTCTTTGTCTGTTTTCTTATTGATCATCGTCAACACAACCACTTTCAACACACTTTTAATTGATTTGTTCTATATTTAGCGATTATTGTACTTCATAATTCATTGTTCCTTGTGGGATCGATATTCGTCTTTAAGGACAATTATTACTTCTGACAAAGCGATGCACTTGTCCTAAAAATTCATCAAGTTTTTGGCATCGTTGCTGTGAAACAGATTTGAGTTGTTGAGTATAGTTTTCTAAATATTGTGAATATTTTTATTATTTTGATTTGTTTTTATTGTGTTTATATTTGTTACTGTTTTTATTTTGTTTTATTGATTTGTTTTTATTTTGTTTATTTTATTTTATTACAGATTTGATTTAATTTTATTTTAATTTGTAGATCTGCTGTTTTAAAAAATAAAGTTTTGTTTTTTTTTTCTTTACAGTATTTATTTATTTTTATTTTTATTTTGTTTTTTTATTTTTTTGTTATGTTTTTATTTTATTTTTAGTTTTTTTTTCTAGGTTTAGTTTCGTAGTTTTCTTTTTTTCTTTTTATAGTTTACGTAGTTTTATTTCTTTTAATTAGTTATTTATCATTACTAGTTTTTGTTTTATTTCAGTGTCAGTTTTTATTTTTATTTTATTGTTTTCTTAGTATTTTTTTTATTTGAAGTAAGTTTTTATTTTTATTTTTTATATTTTTTTTACTTTGTATTTTGTATTTTTTTGAATGCTTTTTCTTATTTTGTTTTTATTTTATCTTCAAATTTATTTTTATTTTATTTGTTTCTAATTTTATTTTAAAAAAAAAAGAAAAAATTACTCTATTTTTTTCCCACTAATATCTTTCAGGAAGATAGCAACATGGCAGAAGAACAAGCACCAATTCTTAGGAGGACACTTGGAGATTATGTCATGTACCAAGGGCCAAAGCGTTTTTCTAGTATTGCAATACCTGCTACTACTAAGGTCTTGGAAATAAATCCCGATTTTCTCATTCTCATCAGTGCCTATCAATTTATAGCAATGGAACATGAGGATCCATATTCACATTTGGATACATTTTATGAATTGGTAGGAAGAATGGGCTTTGAATCAGGTGATCTTGAAAATGTTTATATGCGCGTGTTTTCTTTTTCATTGGCAGGAAAGGCTAAGGAATGACTTGAGTCACTTCCAAATCAGAACCTTACTAGCTGGAAGGATGTAGAGGAAAAATTTATGCAAAGATTTTTTCCAATCTTTCGCTACATCAAAGCAAAGTCTGAAATTTCTATGTTCAGACAAGGAGCAGATGAATCATTCTGTGAGACATGGTAAAGATTCAAGAGGATATTAAGAAAATGCCCAAATCATGGGTTTGAAGATATTGCTCAACTGAGTATATTTCTGAATGGTCTCAAATCTGACATAAAGATGCTCCTAGATGCTGCAGATGGTGGCACAATTATGGCCCTTGATGTAGAACAAGCGACAATGATTATTCATGCATTGGCATCAACTGATTATAAAGCCCAACATGATGGACAAGGTCTTCAGAATAAAGGATCATTAGAAGATGCACTCTTGGCTAAAAAAAAGATTTTGACATAGCAGATTGAACAACTAACCGCACAAATGGCTAAATTGCCCTAACAATTATACGTTGTTCATTCATCTCAAAGCCAGAGTCAATCAATCAGGTGTGATTTTTATGGAGGTGATAATCTTGATGGTCACTGCTCTTATTAGAACAATTCACCTGAAGCTGAGGATCCATCCATGCTTGAAAGAATGAGTAAAGTTGAAGACGCCTTGGCAAAGATTGTGAGCGAGCATGACAATATTGTGAGAGCGCATGACAATATTGTGAGAGCGCAGGACAATAGCATGGCCATGATTAGGAGTATAGAGATCCAGAAGGGAAAGCTAGCCAAACAAATTGCACAAATTGCGGAGGGACAAAGTGGCCAGTTTTCAGTCAATAGCCAAACCAATCCGAAAGAGCATTGCAATAATGTAATGGCTGAAAAAGAAGAAAATGATGAGACGGAGGGGAAGAGAGATGAGAAAGAGAGAACTGAGGAGAAAAAAATAAAGAAGAAAAGTGAAAATAAGGAGAGAGGTGTTCTTGAAAAAGATTTATCATATCCTCATGCTCCTTCAAAAAAAGAGAAAAACAATTTTTTTTTGATAATTTGCTCCCTAAAAATTATTTTGCAGGAAATCTGAAGCAAGATTCAACACTTGATAAATTTCGGAAGAATAAAAGCTATATTGAAGAGAGAAATATAGAGTTGGAGGATAGATATAGGGCAATTGTTCAGAAAGGCTTGCCTAAAATATCTAAGGATCCAGGAAGTTTTAATCTTTCCATGTCTATAGGTACTTTATCTATGGACAATGCCTTACTGGATTTGGGGGCAAGCATAAATTTAATTCCTTTGACAATGCTGAAGAAAATAGGAAATCTAGAGGTTCAACCCACCAAGATGCAGTTACAATTGGCAGACAGATCCATCAAATATCCTTATGGTGTAGTTGAAGATGTTCTTGTAATAAGTTCATATTCCCTGTGGATTTTGTTATAGTGGACATGAAAGAAGATGAGGAGGTTCCTTTGATTCTTGGCAGACCCTTTATGAAGACGGCTAGAATCATAGTTGATGTTGACAAAGGAGAACTTCAACTTAGAGTTCAAGATGAGGAGGTAACTTTTAATCTTTTCTATGGTCTACAAAATTTTAACGCAGAGGGAAATGTGTACAGAAGGATGCAACAAAGAGAGTTTTCCACCTTGAAATAAACAGGCGTCAAGCTAAATGACGTTAAACGAGCGTTTACTGGGAGACAACCCATACCACAATTTAGTTTTATGTTGTTTTGTTACCTTTGTTGATTTTTTTTTTTTTAAAAAAAATCATATATGCCTCCTAATCATTTTGCAAGTTATGTATTTTGACATGGGGACAAGTTTTATTATTCAGGGGACAGATCCAACAAATAAAGATTTTAACAAAAAGTTGGATGACTTCTTAAGAAGAGAGGATTGAGCAAAAATATGGTTTTATCTTTCTAATTCTCTTTTCTTTTCAGTTATTTGAATTTTATTTTTTGTTTAGTTTTTATTTTATTTATTTTATTTTTCGGTTATTTTGTTTTCTGTTTATTTGCTTATTTGTTTAGTTTGTTTTAATTGCTTATTTTGAATAAATTTGTTGTTTTGTTAGTTTGTTAGTTTTAGGTCTTGAATTATCTTTCTTGAATAAATTTCAATTTTAATTTGTTTTTTTTCTAGTTTATTTTTCTCAAATAAAAAAGAACTAGAATATTAATTTTGAATTGTGAAAAAATAATTTATGTTTAAATATTAAATAGTGAGATGAATTAGACACATGTTAGAAAAAAAATATGATTGAATCCCTATTCAAATATAATTGAAATTGTGATACATGAAAATTTAACAGGATGATTGATTAAGACAAAGAATGACAAAACAAAAAGGAATGAGACTAATTAAATCAAGTGAGTGTGTAAACCTCAAACAATTTTGAGAGTTTTATTGATGAATTGACAGTTGTGCTTGCTTAATTTTTATTTTTGCTACATCATAAAAGAGCATGAAGATGATTGAGACATTTGTTTGTGTTAATTAGGAAACCATGGCCAAATAGCCAACCTTTATCGTATTTGAATTCAATATTTTTTTATATATCCCCTTTGGGCCAAGAATTTTTGTTATTATTGCACCTTAACGTAGATGCAATACATATAGAAAAGGGAATGGTTGGTTCTAATTGTGAAAACTCAAAAAAGTTGAAAAATAAGAAGAATCTTTTCCGATTAATGAAAAAAAAGAAAAAAAAAGAGAATTTGAAAAAGGAAAAGAAATAGAAAAAAAAAAATCATCATGAAATCATGAAGAGTTAGAAAAAAAAGAGGAAAAGTGTGAATTCAAAAGAAAATGGTAATTAGATAACATATATGTTCTCTATAATTGGATTGTAGGTATGTTCTTCTTCTTTAAGATGTGCATTTTGTTATTTGAAAACCAATATTTTTTTGGAAGCCCAACCTCATTACAACCCTGGAAAAGACCTCAAGATTCATGATTCTAATATTTTTGTATTTGAAGATGAAATGAAAACAACTGTGATTTGTTATGATTTAGTGAAAATAGAGAGACACACTTACCCGTGAGCGTATGAGAAGAAAATCCTTGTTTAATTGTCATTTATTTGTTTTGATTTGATCCTAGAAATTGATTGTGTCTATAGTTATCTATATTTGAATTTGGAAGCATCATAAATTTCTAATTTGATCTATTGTTTAGTGAATTAAGCCGTTTGGTATTTAAATTCATATTTATTCATTTACTTTGCTTGAGGACAAGCAGATTCTAAGTAAGGGAGAGTGATAAGTGTCTAATTTCAATAATATTTCATATTAAAATATAGGCAGTTTTGAGTATTAATTGCTAATTTACATATAAAATAATCCCTAATTTATGAATTTATACCTTTTTACTTGTTTTATGATCTTTAATTGAATATAAGAGCATTTTATTCCTGAATTTGGTGTTAATTGCAGGTTTCTAGGGAAGAATGAAGTTTTGGACTAAAGAAGATTGAGATATGCTAAAAGGAGAAAGCTGGAAGGCCCAAAATGAACAAAAGAGAGAAAAAAAGTCCAATTCAACAGCGAGAATGTGTCAGATTAATTGGGCTATTTTTATGTTTTTATCATTAAGTCCATAAGAGAAATATATCAAGGAACTATCACACCCATACAAAGGTCATTAGAATTTTTTTTTATAAAAAAATTAGAATAAATAAAAGAAAAACAATAGTTGCAAAGAATTTTAGGGTGTGTAAATTATATAGCAGATTTTATTCCCAATATTAGAATAATTTGTGCCCCATTACATGCAAGATTAAGAAAAAACCCTCTAGTCTGGGATGAAGACATGACCAAAGCCATAAAACAAATAAAAGAAATAGTTAGAAAACTACCCTGTCTAGGAATACCTGACTAAAAAACTTTTATTATTGTGAAAAAGATGCCACTGAATTAGGATATAGGAGAATTTTAAAACAAAAACTTTCAAAAAATCTAAAGAGCAAGTAGTCAGATATCATTTAGGAATCTGACATTCTTCTCAACAAAAATATTCTACTATTAAAAAGATAAAAACTTTCAAGACAATCTATTTAATAAAAAAAATTAGTTTGTACTGATTGTAAAGTAGTAAAGTAAAGACGTTCAAAATCTGATTTCTACACATATTTTAGCAAGATGACAAGCTTTATTATCTTGTTTTGATTTTGAAATAGAACATATTAAAGGAAAAGATAAATCTTTACCAGATTTTTTAACAAGAGAAGTTTTATAGGCTTCAATATGAGTGTCAAGTCAAAAGAAAAAGATGATTATGGTCCCCATTGGGATCAAATAAAGAATCTAGTTCAATAAATAAAGCTCAATATGATTTTCCACTGGGATCAAATAAACCCTCTTCATCAATATCATTAAGACCATCCTCTTCATTATCTTTAAGACCAGCAAACACCCACAAAATCAACTTCTACCTTAGAAGAAATTATAAAAACTCCTCCTCAATCATCAAACCCCTTAATACCTCCAAATAGATTCACCCCATTATATTACCAAAATGTATTAATAAGCCCAAAAGAATTTACCAGCAGATCGTTCGAATATATGGCCTTAAACGAGAGGGGGGTGAATTGTTTAAGTGAGGTTTTTGAAATCTTTTCAAAGTTTAACAAAATACTTTGTATAAATCCAGAAAAGAAATCAAGTTAGCCAAGAACAAAATCAATAAAACAACAAAGCAGCAGAAAAACAATCAGTTGTTTATACCAGTAAAACTAGAAACAGAATGTAAATGGGTTTAAGGGTAAGAGAAAGATACACCAACAGTTTATACTGGTTCACTCTTAAACTAAGAGATACATCCATTCCCCAGAAAACCACTAGGTAATCCACTAAGTAATCAAACCAGATTACAATACACAATCCACCAAAGCAGTGACCTTGAACCCTTCAAGAAGCACACTCACTTTGGCAATTCACACACCAAGAGTATTGATCTTGACCACCTCAAGAGCACACAACACTCCTTGGCAACACAACACCAAAAATACAGAAGGTTGAGAAGAGATTACACTTGTTTACAGAACAATATGAAAATCAATACAAAATGCAATCTTATTCCACTCTCTTAGAAAACCCAAAGCTTTGATGTGAATGTTCAAATCTTGAATAAACTCTTTCACTACTGAAAAACTCAAATCCTTTTCTTTTTTGTTTGAAAACATAAACAAACTATTTATATTTTCCAAAGATTGGTCAAAGCATTTAATGAAGAAGCGTATTCAGTTGGAAATCATTTAAAGCACATTCAACCATCAAAACAGGATTCTGTTAGGATTTTCAAAGAAATAATCGGTTGAAACCACAAAACAACCGATTATTTGGTTTGGCAATTAAGTCAACTAAACTTAAACAGTTTTCAACTTTTTCAAAAACTCCTAAGAGTAAAACAACTGGTTGATTCGACAAAACAACAGGTTGTTTTTCACTTAGTTTGAAAAACAATTTATTTCAAAAGGATTTAAAACACATTAGCTTTAGATTCAACAAAGGAGTGGATTACAAATAAAACTACCCAGATCCCTCCCAAAACACAACAGCAACACAACCTTGCATCAAACACATAGGATTTGAATTCTTCAAAGCACAATTTGAATTCTTTAAAGCACTTGATCACTCTTGATCAATAATATCCCCCTATTTGATGAAGACAAATTCGTGGTTACTTGTGTTGGTCTTTGTTCGAATCTGAAGCAGCACTTGCAAAGCAAAACTTATGCAAACCATAACATCTTTAACAGTAGGTTAGAGTAGAACATTAACTAGTTTTATGCATGAACCTTAGAGCAGAAAAACCAGTATAAAAACAATACTATTACAGACAAACAACCGGTTGATTCCTCGATTCAATCGGTTGTTTCTATCAGCAGAAGCAAAAATCAACCTTAAAAACAGAAATTAAAGCCATTTAACAGTTTGAAACAGTTTGTAGAGCAACACAACCAATTATTCTCCCCTATTTGTCTTCACAAATAGACTTTATGCATAGAAAGCAATTTAAGAGAGATTTTGAGAATCAAGAATGCCTAACTCATTTATTAAGAAGAAAAACCTGTCTTTTGGCAAAGGTTTTGTGAATATATCATCAAGCTGTAGTTTTGTTACAATGAACTTCATCTCACAATCTCCATTTTTCACATGATCTCTTATGAAGTGATGACGAATCTCAATGTGCTTTGTTCTTGAGTGTTGAATCTGATTTTTGGTGAGATTTATAACACTTATGTTGTCACAAAGCAAAGGAACCTTGCTAATCTTCAATCCAAAATCTGCAAGCTGCTGTTTAAGCCAAAGAATTTGTGCACAGCAGCTCCCAGCAAAAATGTATTCAGCTTCTGCAGTGGAAAGAGCTACACAAGCTTGTTTCTTACTATGCCAAGAAATGAGACTTGATCCAAGAAGATGACAAGTGCCACTTGTGCTTTTTCGGTCCAGCTTACACCCTGCAAAGTCAGAATCTGAATATCCAATTAAATGTATAGGTGAGTAAGAAGGATACCATAGACCAACATTGGTAGTTCCTTTGAGATATTTGAGAATCCGTTTGGCAGCCTAGAAGTGAGATTCCTTTGGATTTGCTTGATATCTTGCACAAAGACATACGACAAACATGATATCCGGTCTACTTGCTGTGAGATAAAGCAAAGAACCAATTAAGGCTCTGTATTTTGTTTGATCTACCCCTTTTCCAGCAGCATCTGCATCCATATAACAGCTTCAAGGCATATGTGTGCTAGCTTCCTTGCAACTCTCCATCTCAAATTTCTTAAGGATCTCTTTGCAATACTTTGATTGACATAAGAAAATTCCATCCTTTGATGGTTTAACCTGCAGCCCAAGAAAGAAGGAAAGCTCTCCCATCATGGACATTTCAAACTCACTTTGCATTGCAACAACAAACTCCTCACACTTTTTGGTAGCACCAAAAATGATGTCATTAACATAGATTTGGACCAAAATAATTTCAAAATTTGCTTTCTTGATGAAAAGAGTTTTGTCAATCATTCCTCTTTCATAGCCATGAGATAAAAGGAAGTTGCTAAGCCTCTCATACCACTGCCTTGGAGCTTACTTAAGCCCATACAAAGCCTTTTTCAACTTAAAAACATGATTTGGATGTTGATGATCCTCAAAACCCAGTGGTTGCTCAACATATACTTCTTCATTGATGAAACCATTGAGAAAAGCACTCTTCACATCCATTTGAAAGAGTTTGAATCCACTCATACAAGCAAAGGCCAACAACAACCTCAGAGCTTCCAACCTTGCAACAGGGGCAAAGGTTTCACCATAGTCAATTCCTTCCTCTTGATTGTAGCCTTTGGCAACTAGCCTTGCCTTGTTTCTAGTAATTACTCCAGCCTCTTCTAGCTTGTTTCTGAATACCCATTTAGATCCAATGACATTCATCTCATTTGTCTTGGGGACAAGAAACCACACATCATTTCTAGCCAACTGATTCAGCTCTCCATGCATTGCATCCACCCATTTTTCATCTTTAAGAGTTTCTTCAATAGACTTTGGTTCAACTTGAGAGACAAAAGCAGTGTGCCTGCAGAAGTTTGAGATAGAGCTACGTGTAGAAACACCCTCCTTTATCTGC
>Ga0123342_1006162_pt1 | contig 16816 bp, 15 predicted proteins | sample Turbeawhitnodule_FD_89960 | JGI IMG/M metagenome (GOLD analysis project Ga0123342, IMG submission 89960) | Root nodule microbial communities of legume samples collected from Mexico - Turtle bean Mexico white nodule | ecosystem: Host-associated > Plants > Roots > Nodule | place: Mexico: Nepantla... | reverse complement strand
GGTTACTGACCACCGATCATCGTTCTGGGTGATCTGTCCCCTGACCTCTCTGCCGCCTGATCTGTCGGTAGTCACTTGGTTACGGGCCCCCCGATCACCGCTCTTGGCGATCGTCTCCCTGATCTCTCTGTCACCTGGTCCACGCGCCACCCTGCGCGTGGTCCACGTGGTCCTCTGCTGCTGACGTCATCGACTACCAATGACCGATCGGATCATAATTCAATTTGTATCAGGTGTGATCATTCTTTTTCTCTCTTTAATATTGTAATTTTGTGTAAACGTGTTCTGTGCAGATCTAGAGGGTGTTCAGTGATTTGTGGTGTGTTGTTTGTCAAAGGAGGTGTGTGTTCTTGAAGAGTTCAAGATCAACTCTTTGGTGTGTAGTTTGTAATCAAGGTTATTGATTGCTTAGTGGAAAACCAGTGGTTTCTTGGGACTGGATGTAGCTCTTGGATAAGAGTGAACCAGTATAAATCTGTTGTGTGATTTTTTCTATCCTTAATCTCATTCAAATCTGTTTTGGTTTGTTTTTATTAACTGCTGATAAAAACAACCGGTTGAATCACATGAAAAACTAAATTCAAAAAATAACTAAATTCAAAAAACAATTAAAACTATTGTAATTATTGGAATGTTTTCCTTCTTAAAAATATTTGAAAACATTATCTAAGATAATCAATTATTTGCAAACACTCAACAACACTAATATTTTATTAGGATAATCCACATTCCTAAGTATTATTATGTTTAGAAATTTAGAATACTACAATATAAATTCATGTTAGCTATAAATCACTAACAAAACTGAAATTCGAAAAGGTAATTTATCAAAGACAGAAAAAGAAAAAGTAACTTCCAAATGCATTTTTATTGATAAATTTGTGAGAGTTAGTGACACAAGCATTTGTTTTTACCATCGACTAGATCACAATATTGTTTATCACATGGTGGAGCACAAACAAATGGACAATCAAACGCAGTTATAGCTTCCCTAGTATGGTTGTTCTGCACTTACAAACTTCATCAACACAAATGGCTGAATCTTTACATAAACTTAACTTTCCCTTGCAATCATCATTCTTCTGACATTTATCCTCATCTAATGCAAACCCTACAAAACACACATCCCAATATTACAATATAAATTCGTGTTAGATATAGAACAGTAACAAAACCTAAATTAAAAAATATGATTTATCAAATGAAAAAAAAAAGTAACTTCCAAATGCATTTATATTGATAAGTTGGTGAGAGTTAAAGACACAAGCATTTGCATAGACCATCGGTTGGATCACAATATTGTTTATCACATGGTGGACCACAAACAAATGGACAATCATACACATTTATACCTTTTGTTGGCTTCCCTAGTATGGTCGTCCTGCACTTGCAAACTTCATCAACACAAATGGCTGAATCTTTACATAAACTTAACTTTTCCTTGCAATCATCATTCTCCTGACATTTATCCTCATCTAATGCAAACCCTACAAAACACATATCCTAGTATTAGAATATAAATTTGTATTACCTATAAATCACTATCTAAACCTAAATTAAAATATGTGATTTATCAAATGAAAAAGGAAAAAGTAATTTCCAAATGCATTTTTATTGATAAATTAGTGAGTTAATGACACAAGAATTTTTATAGACCATCAGTTGGATCACAATACTCTTTATCACACGGTGGAGCCCAAACAAAGGGACAATCATACCCACTTATACCTTTTGTTAGCTTCCCTGGTATGGTTGTTCTGCACTTACAAACTTCATCAACACAAATTGCTGAATCTTTACATAAACTTAACTTTCCCATGCAATCATCATTCTGCTGACATTTATCCTCATCTAATACAAACCCTACAAAATACATATCCGAATATTTGAATATAAATTCGTACTAGCTATAAATCACTAACTAAACCTAAATTAAAAAATGTGATTTAGCACATGAAAAATAGAAAAAATAATTACCAAATGCATTTTTATTGAAATATTGGTGAGAGATAATGACACAAGCATTTTTGTATACCATCAGTTGGATCACAATACTTTTTGTAACATGGTGGAGCATAAAATATCGAAAATTTTGCGTACTTATACCTTTTGTTAGCTTCCCTTGTATGGTCGTCCTGCACTTACAAATTTCATCAACACAAATGGCTGAATCTTTACATAAACTCAACTTTCCCTTGCAATCATCATTCTCCGTACATTTATCCTCGTCTAATGCAAACCCTACAAAACACTCATCCCAATATTACTATATAAATTCATGCTAGCTATAAATCATTAACAATACCTAAATTCAAAAAGGTGATTTATCAAATAAAATAAAAAGTAACATCCAAATGCATTTTTATTGATAAATTTGAGAGAACTAATAATACAAGCATTTGCATAGACCATCAGTTGGATCATAATATTGTTTATCACATGGTGGAGCACAAACAAATCGACAATCATACGTACTTATAGCTTTTGTTGGCTTTCCTAATATGGTCGTCCTGCACTTACAAACTTCATCAACACAAATAGCTGAATCTTTACATAAACTTAACTTTCCCTTGCAATCATCATTCTCCTGACATTTATCCTCATTTAATACAAACCCTACAAAACACACATCCCAATATTACCGTATATATTTATGTTAGCTATAAAAAATTTAAATCACTAACAAAACCTAAATTCAAAAGTATGAGTTATCAAATGGAAAGAAAAAAAAGCAACTTACCATTGCAAGCTATAAAAGTAAAAACAAGTGCTACCAAAGCAATCTTCACTAGAGCCATCTTTTGCCTTCTTTTACTTTTACTCACTCTTCAGTATTTCTTTCTTCTCCTTCAAGATTTAAGTCATACACATATTTATAGTACTATATTAGTGTTAAAATAGAAAATGAGAAATATAAAATAGTAATAAAATGAATTAAATGTGTTACTTAATTAGATTATTAGTCCGTACAATTTTTCTTTTTATATAACACTCTTGTCTTCCATTCAAGTATTTGATCATTTAAAATATATTAATTAATTTTTAAATATTCATTTAATAAATATAATGTGGTTTATATTATTAATGATATTACTAAAAATAAGACTATTAATATTATTAACAGTAATATAAAAAACAATTAATAATATTAATAATCTTATTATTAATCATATGAATACAGATATTAATAACAGTAATAAAAATTAATAATAATATTTATAATATTAAACAATATTAATAACATAATTAATAGGATTAAAAATATTAATAATAATAATAATATTAATAATAACATTATTAATAATAATAATAATATTAATAATAATATCAATTATAATACAAATAATGTTAAGAATAATAAAATTAATAATAATAATAATAAAATAATTGTAATATTATTAATAATAATATAAGTAATATTTATAATAATAAAATTGTCATGATATTATTAATAATAATGATAACAATAACGTTATTATTAATATTGTTGTTAATCATACTAATGTTATTCATATTGTTAAATATTATAAATATTATAAATTATTATTATTATTATTATTAATATTCGTATTCGTATGATTATTAATAGTATTACTAATATTATTAAATTTTATTAATATTACTATTAATAATATTAATATTATTATTTTTAGTAATACTATTAATATTATTATTTTTAGTAATACTATTAATATTATAAAAAATATTATTAATTTTATTATTGTTATATTAGTATTAACATTAGTGTTATTATTAATAATATCATGACTGTACTAGACAGAATGTTCTATGCTTAGTGATCGGAGCTCGGTGCATGGGTATGGGTAGGTCAGCTAGGTTGTTGGGTCTATAAAGTGGGTCATGAGTTTGGCCAACCATGTCAATAAGTCCATTGGAGTTTAATTAAAATAAATTTTTTATACGCTAATATAAGGTTAGTACACGTAGGGGTTAAGTCACGTAAATATCTTTTAATCTAAGTGGGTGTGTTTTAAGGCACGCAATGCTTAAGTTGCATGCATAGTGAAAGATAACGTTGCACCATAAGTAAGGGTGCCCACATAAATAGAGTGTTTCCCTGTTGTTAACACCTACAATGATGCCCTGTTGGCAAGTGGTTTTTTTTTTGTTATTTTATACTCTCATTAGAGATAAGATTTTTTCTATTGTAGCACCTTGAGAGAAGGTGCCCATAAACAGAGTGTTTTTCTACTACGTATGCTTTCGGTTGAGATTAGATTCTCATGAGAGAAATTTGTTAGAAGAGATAAGCTATAAAAGGGGCTTGATACCCTATGTAAAGGTACGTTGTTTATGAGACTGAAACTGAATACACTCTTCAATTTTAGTAAGCTCATACTGAGTTGATTGTCGGAGTGTGATCAACAGGTAGGGCCCCCTTTGTTTCAACGGAGCCACGTTCTAGTGCAACAAGATGTAAAACAGATTTCAGATGAGACAAACCGGAGCTAGAGCTTGTCAGCAGAGTCAACCGGCGAGAACATTTGTTGCTCACCGTGGGGCCCGATAAAACTTGATCCCATCCACAATTGTGTTTGAGTTTTCCAGCGGTATGAGGAACACTAGGCAAGGACCTGCGGGATCTGAGAGCTCTTCAAGAACAGCTCATAAACACCGTGAGAGCTCTCTAAGAAGCCAACAAGCAGTACAAGCGAGAGCAGGAGCGGATCCAACAAGAAGCCAAAGTCGAGCAGGAAAGGTTAATGGCAAAGGCTAAAGCCAAGCAGGAAAAGCTAATTGCAGAAGCTCGAGCTGAGCAAGTGCTTAGGCAAGATCAACTTATGGCAGAGATAGATGTTTCGCGAGCAAATAGTGAGGAATTGCACAAGGCCAACGAGGAGTTGCGCAAGAGTCTACAACAACTTGATCAACCCTCCAAAAGGGAACGAGGTTTGAATGCACCCTTGAGAGCTCGTCCCAAGCCATTCTCGCAGACGATCATGGATGCGCTTATGCCACCACATTACATCATGCCTAAGATCATTTTCACGGGAGTAGAAGACCATGAAAGCCATCTTATGGCGTTCAATGCCCAGATGATTATTTCTCGGGGATTAGATGCTATCCATTGCAAGATGTTCATGGGTACATTCACAATTACTGCCCTGCAGTGGTTTGGTGGGCTTCCTGTTGGCCACATCACCTCCTTCGACCAATTTTCTGAGTTGTTCAGGGAACAGTTCTCTATCAACCAGACCAAACCATCAATTTTATATGAGCTCTTCAGTGTGAAACAGAGATAAGGAGAGTCTCTAAAAAACTATTTAAAAAGGTTTTGGGCGATTATGGTGAAGCTCCAAACCCATGACGAGGTCGTGATGGTCAACGCCTTCGAACAGGGAGTCATGGCAGGACCATTTAGCGACTCACTGATCAGGAATTCGGTAGAGACATTTGCCCGAAATACAATGACGGGTTGTCGCCCATATCAACTCTGAGGGTCAACGAAACCTCGATCGAGAAGAGGACGGACTCGAAGCACGCACCATACCCAACCAAGAAGAACGTGCTTGAGGCCAAGGCCCAAGAAGATTTGACAATTCGACCCAAGTTCTAAAAGTTTGATAGGAATCGGAGGCCACGAAAGGAGGTCTGGTGCGAATTCCACAAGGGATTTGGGTACGACGTTAAGCATTGTATAGCTCTTGGTTACCAATTGGCATGTTTGGTGAAGGATGGATTCTTGAAGGAATATCTTGAGGAGGACCAGGAAGGGTCGAAGGAAGAGGTTGCTCCCAGGGACCAAGCATGAGGTACCGGTCCATGGAGAGCTTAACACCATCTCAGGAGAGATTCTCTAGAGGAGGGTTCATTGCTTCCAAGCGTAAGAGATATACAAGAGAAGTGATAACCGTGGAGGTGAGGAGACCTGACCATCCACCAAAGCCTGCCCTCTGCTTTACGAGCCCTGACTTGGAGGACGTGGTCCCTCATGAGGATGATCTAGTGGTGATATCTGTTGCCACCATTGGAAGAAAGGTACACCCAGTTCTCATTGACAAAGGGAGCTCAGCTGATGTGAGTTTTTGGTCAACATTCATAAATTTGCAATTGTCTCCCGACCAGTTAAAGTCATATGATGGTTGCTTGTTTGGCTTTGCGAGAGATCAGGTGGAAGTGCGTGGATACGATGAGTTAAGGATGACTTTTCCAGATGGCACCTCAACTCGGACGATTAACGTCAAGTACATTGTAGTTAATGCCTCTTCAACTTATAATTTGCTTTTGGGGAGACTTTATTTGAACAGGCTAGGTGCGGTGTCATCTCTTGATGGAGAAGTGATCACCATCAAGTCTGATCAAAAGACGACAAGGAAGTGCTAGAAGAGTAGCTTGAAAAGAAAAAGCGGAACATACTAAATCACAGTTCAGGCGGGAGAGCTAAAGGAGATTGTGCAAGCTGACGTCATCAGTGAGAGGCGACTTAGACCTACTGGTGAGGTTCAGGAAAAGGAAATAAGAGGCAAGAAGTTCAAGGTCGGCACATCGATATGTCTAGAGTTGCAGGACAAGATAGCTAAGGTGATATCAAAGCACATGGATGCTTTCACTTGGTCATCCGTAGACATGCCTGGGATAAACCCAGATTTTTTATGCCATAGGCTCACTATGGATGAGAAGGTCAGGCCGGTAGTCCATAGAAGGATAAAGTTCAATAAAGAAAGGAGCCTAATCATTAGAAAAGAGACGTAGAAGCTTTTGAATATTGGATACATAAGGGAAATCCAATATCCTGAGTGGTTGGCAAAAGTGGTGTTGGTATAAAAGGCTAATGGGAAGTGGAGGATGTGCGTCGACTTCACTGACCTGAACAAGGCCTATCCCAAGGACTCTTATCCACTTCCAAGTATAGATTCTTTGGTGGACAATGCCTAAGTTTGTCGACTGTTGAGTTTCCTGAATGCATTCTCATGGTACAACCAGATCCGTATGCATCCTAAGGATGAGAACAAGACTGCCTTCATGGCCAAGTTCTCTAGTTACTGTTATAAGGTCATGCCCTTTGGCCTTAAGAATCCTGGTGCCACTTACCAAAGGTTGATGGACAAAATTCTTGCCCCAATGATTGGGCAAAATGTGCAGACATATGTGGACGACATGGTCGTCACATCAGAAGAAAAGGATCAACGCATTGTTGATTTAGAAGAGCTATCCACCATGATAGTGAAGTACAACAAGAAGTTGAACCCAGAAAAGTGTGTGTTTCGAGTGGGAGCAGGGAAGTTCCTTGGGTTTTTGCTCACTGAAAAGGGTATAGAAGCGAACCCTGACAAGTGGGCGACAATCATAGGAATGAGGAGTCCTGTTAGTGTGAAAGAAGTCCAACAGTTGATTGGACGTATGACTTCCCTGTCTCTATTCATGTCAGCTAGTGGAGATAAGGGGTATCCATATTTTCAATGATTGAAGAAAAATAAGCAGGTTGAAGGAGTACTTGGCCAACCCACCTGTTCTTTGTAAGTCGTTGTCAGGTACTCCCATTCATCTTTATTTTGTGGTCACAGATCGAGCAATCAGCTCGGTTATTGTGCAAGAGCGAGATAGGGTCCAGAAGCCAGTCTACTTTGTGAGCAAGGTGTTGCAAGGGCCAGAAACGCAGTACCAAGCCATTGAGAAGGCCACTTTGGTGGTGGTATTCACAGCTTGGGGACTCTACCACTACTTCCATAGTTTTACTGTGATAGTGATGACTGATCTGCCCATCCGCAAGGTCCTTCAGAAGCCCGACATAGCAGGATGGATGGTCCGTTAGGCAATTGAGTTGTTCGAGTTTGATGTGCATTATGAACCTCGAGGACCTATCAAAGCCAAGTGTATGCTGATTTTATGGTAGAGCTGTCATTTAAGGTTCCACATCCTAATCCTAATGACTTCTAGTGGGTTCTTTCAGTGGACGAATCCTCTAACCAACAAGGGAATGGAGTTGGGATCATTCCAGAAGGGCCGAGTGGGTTGTTAATCGAGCAAGCCCTGAGGTTCGCCTTCAAAGCCAGCAACAACCAAGCTGAGTACAAAGCCTTGATAGCAGGAATGTTGTTACCAAAGGATTTGAGTGCTCGAAGTTTGTTAGTGAAGAGTGACTAGTTGTTGGTTACAGGGCAGGTCACGGGTGAGTACCAAGCTAAGGATTTGCAGATAGCCTTGTACCTCAAGTATGTTATGTTTCTGAAAGTAGCTTTCTCCACGTTTGAGCCAATGCATAACAGAACTCCCGAGCAGACTTGCTGTCCAAACTAGGAAATTCGGGGAAGGGAGTTCGGCAAAGGTCACTCATTCATGACACCTTGAAGTCACCTAGGACCACTACAAGGGGGCTAGCCAAGGTCAGTCGCGTGGAGATCTTGGGGGTGAGCTCATAACAAGGGAGGAGGCACCGGTTGTTGACATAAGAGACCTTAAAAGTGCCAAGGATAACCACCTATGACTTGTTGGAAGATGAGTCTCTGGAGGTCCTACAGGTCGACACGGTGGAGACTTGGATAACTCCATACAAATGCTACCTAGATGATGGTGTGCTCCCTACAGAACCTATAGAGGCAAAGACGATTAAGAGGAATGCGACAAAGTACACCCTTGTAGATGGCAAGTTATTCTGTCATGGTTATACCCACCCCATCCTCACTTATGTAGATCAGTGTACCAGCATCATGGGGGAGCTCCATGAAGGCATTTGTGGGCGTCATGTCGGAAGAAGAGCTCTCTCATTGAAGGTCATCCGAGCTGGGTATTATTGGTTGACTATGAAGGAGGATTGTGTGAGGCATGTGCAATGATGCGAGCAGTGTCAGAAGCATGTTGATTGGCATCACGCACCAGCTGAGCAGTTGCGTTCAACCTATAGCCCATGGTATTTCCATACTTGGGGGATAGACATCTTGGGTCCTTTCCCTTTGGCAATTCATCAAATGAAGTATCTCGTAGTAGCCATTGAATACTTCACGAAGTGGATTGAAGCCGAGCCAATCGTGCAAATAACTGCTCACAAGGTGCAGCATTTTGTGTGGAAGAACATTGTATGCCATTTTGGGATCCTTAGACACTTGGTGTATGACAACAGAACCTAGTTCGCAAGTCAAAAGTTACGCAAGCTATGCACAAAGCTCGGCATCAAACAGATATTTGTCTGGGTGGAACACCCTCAGACGAATGGCCAGGTTGAGTCTGCCAACATTGTCTTACTCAGTGGGTTGAAGAGGAGATTGGAGAAGACCAAGGGAACATGGTCGGAAGAAGTTCCTCGAACTTTATGGGCCTATCACACTACTCCTCGGTTAACAACTAAGGAGACGCCCTTCAGTTTGGTACATGGGTCAGACGCCATGATACCAGTTGAGATCCAAGAGAGCTCTCCTTGGTTCCAGAACTTCGTTATTGAAGAGTCTAACGAAGGGAGGAAGGTGAACCTGGATTTGCTAGACGAAGTGTGTGAAAAAGCTCGCCTTAATTATGGGGCTTTGAATAGAAGGGTTGAGCTGAGGCAAAAGACCAAGTTGAAACCTCGTCAGTTCAAGGTTGCCGACTGGGTGATGCAGAAGGCTCACCCATATCAGCTACAGAATAAGTTATCTCCAAAGTGGACTGAACCATTTCGCGTAATTGAGGTGCTTGGAAACGGAGCTTATAGGCTTGAAACCCTCGAGGGGGAGCTACACCTCGACCATGGAATGGGGGGAATCTCAAATTTTATTTCAATTAAGATATTTTGTTAACGCTTTCTTTCGTAACGATGTAATGTTTAAGGCCACACCCTTTTTCCCTTACGAGGGTTTTTTAACTAGGCCACCCAATGAAAAAAATTTCTTGAAAAATGGTGCATTAGATCTATTTATTTGTTAGCACACGATAAGACGACCTACCTCGATAAGATTATCCGAGTAGGTGTTATGTGTATAATTGATTGATTAATGCCAAGTAAGGCAACTTGTTTCGGTGGGATTATCCGAGCAGACGCTTTGTGTGCGAATTATTTATCCATGATTCAGATAAGGCAACCTTTTCTTGGTAAGATTCCAAGTTCAGACGCTCTGAAGTTCAAATGGCCATAAATAAGATTATTTGGCTTGAAACAGGTAAGGCGACCTTTCTCTGTGAGATTATCTGAGCAGGCGCTCTGTGTAAAGATTGATCATCTATAGGCAGGTAATACAACCTAGATTAGTGCCGGTATGACTACCCGAGCTCGGGCACTCTTTAGATGAATATTGAGACTAAGATTGTCTAAGAGGTCGGGTTAGTACATCGAGAGGACGATCACCCGAGTTCGAGCGCTCTGTGGAATGATTAAGTAATGAGTGCTGAAGGTGGTCGTTTGTGCTAAAATGGGGTTTGACTTGGTGTGTATATGAGCACCCGGGTTAGATGCTCCAAGAAGATAGATGAATCATTCTTAGTGCAGGAAGAGAAGCCCAAACGTAGAAAGGTGCAGTTCTCCGAGTAGGTGAAACCATGCCTAGCAAGGTCAAGGTATATGACCCCTACCCAAGTATATGAACAGCAGCCATGTGTGTCAAAAGCCTCTTTGCGGCCAGACGATATGGTTCACCAAAAGGTTAGTTCCTTGAGAACACGGTGATTTTTTATGCTTGATTTATGCATCGAGTCTATTGTCATTTTAGCTTAGAGGGTTAGCATAAGTTTTAGATTGGTATGTTATCAATAGATGTTAAACTTATGTTAATCACATTTCACTAAGTTAAATAACGAAGTATACATTGGCTATGCTAGTCCAAATTTACTAAGTAAATAGCTATATTAGTAAAGAAAGTTGCAATTAACATGCATCAATAAAAAGTGCTTATAAAATAAAAGGCGCAATATTGTTCAAAGTGTTATGGGTCACATGAAAAGTGGAGAGTAAGGCTACTTCTTCACAAGTTGCCCATTGACCATGGTTCTAACCAGGCTAAGTTGGGAGAAATCAATGTTGGGGTGAAATGTTGAAGCTTGTTCTATGGCCGCCTCGAATCCCCTAAGGAAGGCTTGGGCGGCGTCTTGTTTGCACCCTTCAGTCTCCTTGGCGAATTCTTCCTTAAGGTTGGCAATCTCGACGAAGAACCTCCTTTTTTCTACTGTTGCCTCTTGAGCTTGGTTGGCAGCAGTTTTGATCGTTTCAACCAAGAGTCACTCAGAAGACTTGGAGCGTTGGAGTTCCTGTCACAGCTCTTCCACCTCTTTGTGTAAATTGGCAGTCTCTTGAGCTCTTAAGTTTTATGTTGCTACCCTCTATGCTATCTCCGAAGCGGCCAGGTATCTGCTGGTAAGGGCTTCCAAACTGCCTTATGGCTTCACGAATCAGGTAACCTTCATCATGGCCATAAGCTGCTTTTTCTTCTCGTTGGGCAGCAGGGCCTCCTCAAGGTAGAAAGAAGCATCCAAGTTGGGGTCCCATAAGTACGACTTCTTTGAGCTTTCCGCCTCGCCTTCTTGGATGACCATCGTGTCCCGAGGTGGGATTTGTCCTCCAAAAGGAACAACATGAATTGAGGGAGCTCGCCCAATCGAGTAAGAGTGCTCGGTAGGGGCAGCCAGTGTTTTCCTTTTCCTGGTGAAGACCATCCCTGAGGTGGTTTCTTTATCGTCGAATGGAGATTGGGCGGGGGCTTTCAGTTTTAAGGATTCCTTGGGCACGTTGGCAGCTGCCTTCATCCTCTTGGCCATCTCTTCCAGATCTTTCCTAGTGAATTTGGACATCATTCTCCTTGCAAAGAAAAGCAAGAAAATGGTTAGCACAAATATAGAGGTTTGTCTTATAAGGAGCAGGGAATGGGAAGTACCAATGTAAGTCTTTAAGACTTTGGGGGAGAACTCTTTGACTAGAAGGAAGGTAGTATCAAAGATAACTTTAAGGCTAATGAGAAACTTGCAGACTTTTTAATCTAGAGGCGACAGATCTTCCAAGCGTCGAGCACCTTGGAAACGTGGTTTTTCGGTCCAATACAAGGGGAACCCGTTCATAAAGGTTAGATACCTCTTGTTACAACGAAATTTAAGAAATTTTCCCTTGAAGTTTTTGTAAGAAGATTGGAAGAGTGTTAGCAAGGCTCTTCCGGATATGCCATTGAAAAAGATCCAAAGTTGGCGGCCTAGGCGTTTGGCCTCAGAGAAGTAAAGGAAGACCTCCACCGTTGGCGAAATGTCGAACTGGGAGCAAAGAATTGAAAAGCCACGTATGAATGCCCAACTATTTGGGTGTAGCTGGGCAGGAGCTACATTCAGCTCGGTCAATAGTTCTTTTTGGAAAATGGAAAGGGGAAGGCGCAAAAGAACTTTTTTGAAAACTGTGGCATAAAAGAAACAAAAAGGACCCTCTGGGTTCGAGGATTCATCGCAACAAACCAGCTCATCCACCCTACAAGGAACTATTCTCAGTCTATCGTCCTCTTTACCAAAGTGACATTTGCTTTTCCTAAGGATTATGATAAGTTCATGGGAGGTATAACCTGAGGTTTCATGTAAGAGGTTTGAGGTCCCCAAGGGTATAGGGTTTTGTAGTCCATCTAAAAATGCAAACACAAGCAGAATACAAAACAAATTCAGACCAGGAAAAGCAAGTAAGTCACATTCAGAAATGAAGATACGTACTGGATTCAAGCAATGCAACCAGCAAATATAGCAGTCATCATCGGCAGGAAAGAGTGAATCTAGAGGAACCCCAGCTCATGCAATATGATCATTGTAATTTCAAATGCTCTAATCAGGTAGGGATGCGAATGCAAAGTCATTAATTCATGAAAAGAAGTACCTTGTTGCAGTAAGCGGTCGAACACGATGAAGAATTCTCATTATTCTTTTTGAAGCATTGAAAATATGAATACCCCATATCTCCACTAGTTGACAAGAATCGAGACAGGGCAGCCATACGTCCAGTTAACTACTGGACTTCGTTTACGCTGACAGGGCTCCTCATCCCTATGATTGCATCACATTTTTCGGGGTTCACCTTTGTCCCCCTTTCAGTGAGCAAAAACCCAAGGAACTTCCCTGCTTCCACCTCGAACACACACTTCTCTAGGTTCAGCTTCCAATTGTACATAGCTATTGTTGTTAATAGCTCTTCTAAGTAAGCAATTCGCGGATGAACAAGCGAAGCATCTATGTGTTTCGATATCACCTCGGCTATCTTATCCTGCAACTCTTGACATATAGACGTGTCGACCTTGAACTTCTTCCATCTTATTTCCTTTTCCTGAACCTGACCAGTAGGTACAAGTCGCCTCTCACCGATGACTCCAACTTGCCCAATCTCCTCTGGCTCTCCCACCTGAATAGTGATTGAGTATGTTCCCCTTTTTACTTTTCAAGTTACTCTCGTAGTTGTGGTGGATGGTCGAGTCTCCTTACCTCCAAAGTTATCACTGCTCTCGTGTATTGCTTACGCTTAGAAGCAGAGCTCCCTCCTCTAGAAAATCCCTCGAGATGGTGTTCAGCTCCCCATGGACCGGTATCACATGTGTTTGGTCCCAGGGAGCAACCTTTTACTTTGACTCTTCTTGGTCCTCCTCAAGCTATTCCTTCATGAATCCGCCCTTCACCAAGGCCGCTAACTGCTAACCAAGTGTTATACATCGCTTAACGTTTTTTTCAAATCCCATATGGAATTCGCACCAGACCTCCTTTCGTGTCCCCAAATTTCTGTAAGACTTCTGAGGAAACCTCAGTTTTTCCACAACCCCTTGGCATGCTTAGCAATTCCTTGTAAGATACTCGGAATTTGGGTTGAAATGCCAAGCCCACTCGGCCCTTCTAGAATGACCCCACTTCGTAATCAACTTGGTTGTTGTTGGTTAGAGGAAACATCACCGAAAGGACCCACTAGAAGTCATTAGGATCAGGTTGGGGACCCTCATATGTCATCTCTACCATGAAATAAGTATACACCTTTATACAAACCAACAGATGACTAAGGACACAACAAGCACTTCCCAAAAGGGTCACTCATCTCAAGATACAAAGTCATGCCCCACCAAGCCTCAAGAAAGAATCAGCAAAAGAAGAAGAAGCTATAAACCAAAATATCATAAGTTCTTCCTGGTCATTTTAAATGATTACAAATATGTTGTAAAAAATTGGGCTCGCTTTGAGGGTCCAAATAGCAAATATAGGCTAGAATAAGGTCCTTTAGCATAATAGGGGGTGTGGGTGGCATTTTATCTAGTTCCTAGCCCATTTGAAGGCAATTTGACTTAGTTTCTAGAAGGACAAGCCTAGGATAAGGGATTGACTTAGTCAAACCCTAAGGCTGCCCATTTTTTCCCTTTTCCCATCCTACCCATTTAGCTTGTTCTCTAACGCTCCTTCACCTATAAATAGGAGGCCTACCTAGTGTATTTTACAAGTTGAAATTATAGTAAAGAAATTATGCACAATTTTTGTGTGAGTAGTGAGTGAGTGAGTCTCCTCCAAATTGGTCTTATCTTGGGTTCATGATCCTCTCAAGTGGTGGCCTCATCCTACTTATCTTGGTGGTTCCATCCCATCAAGTGGTGTGATACATCATTGCTCCACCAACCATAAGTTCTTCTTTCATCATCTCTTCCATTAATCCAATCCTTTTCATGTTTGTATCTTCCTTGTCCTTTAATAGTTTCCTTATGTCTATTCGGTTTTGTTTTTCTTGTTTTTGTTTCCTTATGTGATTCTGCCCTTTATCTTGTCATCATCATCACCATTTAATTTTGTTTTCTTTTTGCCTTTGTGAAATGAACATTCACATCTACTTAACCACTTGGTTAAGTTAATGTCCAGTGGGGATTTTCCTTAGGTTGTCACCTCTAATTGTCTAAAATCCAAATCTAACTAAAGTGTCACCATAAAAATGATCAATCATAAAATCAACTCACATCATATGGTTATCAGAGCTTAGGTTCTTATGCTTAATTTGTTGATTTGATTTGGCACTTTAATATTTCTTTAAATTCTAGCACCTTTAATTCTTGTCTTTAAATTCAAGTACCTTTACTTTCCTGTCTTTAAATTCAAGTACCTTTACTTTCTTGTCTTTAAATTCAAGTACCTTACATTCTTGTCCTTATTTTATTGCTTTTTATTTTCCAGCCCTTCATTTCTTGCACAATTTTTTTTCGGTCATTTTTAATATTCATAGCATTTTTCGTTTTGAATATGTTTCTTGTTATGTCTTTTGTTGATCTTGCCATTTTTTTTCGGTCATTTTTAATATTCATAGCATTTTTCGTTTTGAATATGTTTCTTGTTATGTCTTTTGTTGATCTTGCCATTTACTTTGAGTCTTATGTTCATTAGTGTTCTAGGAGTTCTTGTTTTGATTCTACTTACTTGCTTTTAATTTTGAAGTTTAAAAGTAATTAGAAACTTGTTTTTAGTAGAAGTAGATTTAAAGTTCCAAACACATGATTTCAAGTGTTCAATTATATTGAATCCAACCAAAAAAATTTGTGAAAATTGAATGTTCTTGGAAATTTTGCATGATAGAAGCTATGGTCATTTCTTTCCATAAAACAAAACTTGTATGAAAAAAAAAAACAACAAAGAGATATTGAAAACGCATCTTTGGCTATCACTTAGCAAATCAAATCATTTTTCCAAAATATGGATTCAACTTGATTGACAAATTGTTTTCAACCTTGTGGAATTTTTTATCCTTTTGCTTTAACAAGTTCTAAAGAAAAAGTTTCTTAGTTAAAATTTTAGTAAGTTTCTTAAAGTCTTCTTTTGTGCCTTTTTCTTGTTTGTCTTCCTTTTCAAGTGTTGTCATAATCTCTTTTCCAACTTTGTTTTAGTCTTTCTTGTTTGAGCTATTCTTGTTTGTCTTTTATTTACATTTCCTTCAAGGTTTGGTGGTGATTTTCCATTGAGATCAAGTGTTGAAGGCTTTGACCTTTTTCACTTGAGAGTTTTTCATCCACAAGAGAGACCTTGGCTAAGGGAAGAATTTTCTTCTTTGAGTGCTTGGAGTGATCTTGATACAAGTGGCTCAACTTTGATTTTTTTTTTTTTTCTAACTTGTTTTCACTAATTGTTTGTTCCTTTGTGCAAAAGTTATGGGTCATTTGTCTTTAGGTGAATCTTCAAAACCGCAATCATATCACAAAGCCCACCTTTTGGGAGAACTTGTCGAGGTTAAGAAGCGACTTGTCCACAAAGACGAGAAAATAAGTCAACTAGCGAAAAGATTGTAAAGACTAGAAGAAGCTCAAGCGAGGCAAAATCAAAAAGAAGAGGAAGAATGGAGATTGAACAATTTTGACAAACGACACCATCAACACCAACCACAACCACAACATTCTTTTGATTTTGTAAAGTTACCTAGTTTTAGTGGGTCCAATTACCCTACTTTGTATTTAGAATGGGAAGCTAAAGTTGAACATCTCTTTAATGTGTCTATGCCAACCAATGGTGGCAACAAACTGTAATGGAGATTGGGCTAAACAAAAGGCCAATCGTGGTCTCTTGTAATGATTTGAAAGCATGTATGCGCACGCAGTTTGTTCCTCCTTCTTATATGAAGGAACTCTTGTTGAAGCTCCAACGGCTTCATCAAGGACCTAGGACGGTAGATGAATATTTTAAAGATCTAGAAACTACTTTGACTAAGATAAATATGCATGATAGTCAAGAGTCAAAGATCACTACATTTGTGAGTGGTTTAAGGAGATAAATTAAAGATGTTGTAGAATTATATGAGTACTCTTCTTTAAAAGAAAGTGGTTCACCTAGCCATCAAGGTGGAATCACAACTTTTGAAGAAAACAACTTTCAAAAATACTCATAATGATGGCTTCTACAAATCTTCATGGAAGGATACAAACAAAAATTC
>Ga0123342_1006161_pt1 | contig 16818 bp, 3 predicted proteins | sample Turbeawhitnodule_FD_89960 | JGI IMG/M metagenome (GOLD analysis project Ga0123342, IMG submission 89960) | Root nodule microbial communities of legume samples collected from Mexico - Turtle bean Mexico white nodule | ecosystem: Host-associated > Plants > Roots > Nodule | place: Mexico: Nepantla... | reverse complement strand
TATTCTATAAACAACACTTCTCATAAAAAAAATATATACATATATATATATATATATATATATATATATATATATATATATATATATATATATATATATATATGAAAAAAAGCTTTAGTATAAATTCCATTTCACAATTTCAAACTCTAAATCTGACAATGATTTATATATATGTATTACAGCATTCTTTTATTCATTAATATAGAAAATATAAAATAATTTTATTATTTCAATGCATTGTGAAATTACCTTTTTATAAATTTTTAATAGAATTAATACAAAGTTCCTCGTGTACAATAATGATGTGATCTTACTTATATACTGAAATTTAATACAGATGATATTCACCGACAGATTAATAGCGATCAAACTAGTAATTAATACAGCGCAGTAATTTAATAGAAAGAATGGAATTTCATAGCGTGGTCTACTACTACTTTTCATTTTTATTTTGAAATAAACAAAATCTAAATCGAAAGAAAAAAAAAGTTGCAAAACAGAAGAATTATAAAGTGTTGTTTTATGATTTAATCTTCTCCTTTGTACTTAATTAGATTTCTTTCCAATTCTTTAACATAAGCCTTTTCTTTTCATTCCATTAATAAGGTTTTTTTTTTATAAAATATCTTAATTTTAATTAATGTATAATTTATAAATAGTTAATAGTAGTAAGATGTGAATAGAAGAAAAAATGGAGCATATTAATTGACATGACACATAGCTAGGTACTGACCCAAAGCCACAACTCCTTCCACCAGAAGTCTTTAGAAAGAAATTCAAAAATATTTATTGACTTCCCTAAAAAACGCCATTAGTATGCACCTCAAAACCCTAATTCATATCTCCAATTGACCATAAATCAAGTTCAACAAACACCTTAAGGACCACCAGTCTTAAATGCAGTGGGAAGACTTGTGCATGACGAGCAATAATGTCAACACTGTTGCTAATATTTTATGAAAGGAAAATACAACTTTTCTTAGTATAAGTTAATGGTTTGAGTTTCTTACTAATAAAATAATATTTTAACACTAAAAGGAGGGTTATAGAACGTAAAATGATCACTTGAATATCCAACGACGAAGTTTGAAAAACAGCAGAACCAAGATTTTCGAGGAGATTGCCGAAAAACATAAAAACACATTTATAATAAAAGTAGCAAATTTGTTTTATATATATGTCTCACACGGACTCATCTGTCACAGCCTTTAAATTTGTGAAGTTTGGATAAGGACCAAAGTGAAAAGACAACATAGAACATGACATTGATGCATTAACGCGTTGCACTTTGAATATTTGATCATTGATTGACAGAGAAGAATAAAGAGGTGCAGGAAAATAGTTGTGGGGAATATATCATAGATAAAACAATCGCTTTTAAAGAATTTCTGAGTAGTTACTAGCTGTACTGTCTCAATATATATCTGTAGAAATTTAGTGTTGACTCAAAGATCTAGTTGACTCACCTCATTGAGGTCCCTCTTGCAATTAGAAGGATGATTCTTCATTTGCAGAACGATATGTTACATTAATCATTGAAGAACTTAAAGAATATATACAATACCTGCCGTACCAGGTCAAAACAGATTAGTCATAAGAGTTCCATACTTGTAGCTACACACTCTATTCACTTCAATATACTGAAAATTATCTCAGATTTTGATATCTTCAAGAAGTTATAATGTTTCATCAAATATTGAAATATTATAACCATGGACAAAATTATACATAGGCAAAAGCAAGATTAAGTAAATTTAGAACAAATGTGTTACCAAAATATCCTGCCATATTACGTTTTGATCAGTCTCACACAAACGATTCTATGAAAATACTATAAATTATTTAAAATATAAATTGCTTATGCTGTCTTTACCCATATATTACCAAAATATCATGTAATCATGATCAATCTTAGACACATAATTTCATGAATGTACTAAAATATAAATTACTTTTATTATTTTTATCCATATATTTCTTCAAAATTAGGTTTTTCAAGAGTGTACTTATCCAAGATTTTTAATTCTTAACAAACATCTTTCTAATTTTCACAAAGAACTCCTTGGTTGTATTTATGTTTTTAGAAATTATGTATTGGAATGCTTATGGAATGGATTTCAATATCATTATACACATACAATTTGACTTCTCCTATTATTTTCAGAGGTACTTTCACATGTAACAAACACAAAATACAAATAAATTTTGTTTTAAGATATCGTTAATACATTAATATTTTATATTTGAATAAAATCTTAATTATTCAGTGATATGTTGACACAATGATAAAATACTAATAACAAAAACCTATAAAATAATAAACCTCCTTTAAGATGGTTTAATGACTGCTAACAAAAGACAAATAATTATTACAAAGTTAAAACTACTAGTCCAGATGTAATACTAATTCTCCTTTATAGACTAATTAATATGTACACATCTTTTAAGCTTATAGTCTTTTTATATTTTAAAATAAATTAATTTACACAAGAAAGGTTACTTTAGTGACATGTTATTTTAATTAATTAATTTTAAAGAAATAAGAAATAAACATATAATCATGATTGAGTAATTCATTCGATTTTTTTTTATCATATTCTTTATATTTCAATTGAAAACATAGACAAATAGATATTTAAATATAATTATGTTATATCAAAATACATTCAAAACAAAATAAAATCAACCATCCAGTTATAATTAAAATTAAAGTTCTATTTATTTATTCTAAAATAAAAAATTAGTTAAATTTAAAATTGTAATTAAAAATAAAATCCGATATTATTTTAGCAAACAACATTATTCCACATATTTCACCTATTATAAATTTAGGTGAAGACTAACTTCAAGTTGAGTTAACAATTTGATAGTAAAAGTCACACAAAACAAAGCTTAAGTTTAAGTTAGAACTGAACGGCGTGATGAGGGTAAATTACCAAAAACAAAATTATACTTAAATAAAATCATTCAATAAAAATAATTAATTACTATACTAATTAAATTAAATATTATTTTATAAATTAAAATTATTTAAAATAATTTTTATTATTAATAAATAGTTTTTAAATTTATATATAATTAACTATCAAAGTGTTTTAAATATAAAAAAATTAATTATTATATTAACTAAATTATATATTGTTTTAAAGATTGACAAATTATTAATATTTAAATTAATTTTTATTATTAATAAATAGTTTTTAAGTTATCAATTCTAACTATAAACTATTGTATATTTTAGAATTGATAGTTTTAATTTAAAAATTATTTATTAATAATAAAAATCAGTTTAAAAACTAATAATTTTTTGTAGTTTGTAGAATAATATAATAACAAATGAATTTTATTTAATAATTTTTTTTTAGTGTTAAAATGTAAAGTTAGAGTCTTATATTTATATCTTAAATGTGAGAGTAATTGAGGAGTGGAGAAGGAAAGTGAGTGCGAAGACCTAAGAATTAGACTTGAAATATTGTACGAATTGGGTTGAGTGTGTCTATTAACGCGTGGAAATCATCATGAAATTATCTTTTGTTCTCACCTAATTCACTTCCAACTTACTGCGACCTTCTCTGCAAACTCTGTTTATGCTTGACAGCACTGCACCATTTTATAAGTAGTCTAATACCCTTTTTTTTTCAAAGAAGAAGAAATAGACACTCTCTGGTATGCAGATGAAAAAAATATGAATCGTGCTTATTTTCTCAGAATTTGAATGAACAATTTTTTTAACTTTAGGATTTATTAACTTCATTCTCTTGTGTATAAGAAATAATATTTTAAAAAATAAAGTAAATGTTCAATATGCTTATTTCATGTAATAATATATTTTTCAAACCACGGTAATTTTAATATATTTAACTGATTTTTTAACTGATATGAAGCTGATTTTTTTTATGAATAAAGGAGAATGAAGATTATTAGATAATAAAAATGTTCTCATATAATATTTTAGATTTTCAATTGTAAATTACCTTTGTTTTATCAGTTATAACTGTTATCACTTGTAACTACCTTATCAGTTATAACTGTTATCAGTTGTAACTTCCTTGTCAACTGTTTTATTAACTATAATTACTTTATTAGTTATAACTGGTCTATCAGTATCATTTTTTTTATCTTTTATCTTGTTATGTGCTATATAAATATAGCACTTATGGGAGTGAGTAACAATTCTTAATTAATAAAATATATAATTTTCTCCATTTTATCTTATCTCTCTAAATGAAATATATAAAACTAATATGGTATGTATCAGAGTCAGTACTAGAATAGCGAAGAGTACTAAGGTTTTTTTATACTACATGAGTAAGGCCTGCGGGATGCTTGGATGATATATGTTGATGACATTATGTTGGTTGACAATAATCTTCAGAAAATTCAGCGTGCTAAAACTCATCTGCATAACTCATTTAGTATCATACACCTTAGTACTCTTCGTTATTTTTTGGAATTTGGGATAAGTCGCTCACCTTATGGGATTGTTCTCAATCAACGAAAATATTGTTTAGATTTTCTGATAGTGGTTTATTGGCTTGCAAACCTGCCTCTTCTCCCATAGACCCATCATGTCCTTGTCCTCTCTCTGAGAGTGAAAGTACATTACTTTTTGAATTCAGGTGAATATAGAAGATTGATTGGACGTTAAAGAATTCCATATTTAATGAGAGAACGAAACACATTGAAATTGATCGTCATTTCTCTCATATTCATTTATTTCCAGTTTCTTCCTCTAATCAAGTGACTGATATGTTTCTTTAGGAAAAAAAAAAGTGTGAGTCGTAAGAAAACAATGAACTTAAGATATGTGACAATATTTTTTTTATAAAATTTGTTTGTTTTGACTAGTAAAAGGTTCGTGTCATTAATTTAAGTCATTAGTGTTGATGATGCCAATACAAAGAAGATTTTATTAATCCCTTTTTTATGACTCATTAGGAGAAAGATTAGTGAAATTTTCTTTTTCTATTATATTTGTTTCATTCACAAATATTTGAATATGAGAGATTGTTTAAGATATTTGGACCCAATTCTTCTTAAAACAATGACTTCAAGAAAAATTACATTTTAATTTTGAACTAAAAAGAACAAAAAAAAAAAACATGACCATAAAAGATGTATTCAATTTATTTTTTATAACTATAAAAGAACACAATATAAAATACGTACTTAAACTTTTTATTTATGAGAGCAGAATTCTTTTATTACAAAAGATAATTTTCTTTTATTTCTCTTTGGTCAAAGATTTATTTTTTATTAATAATTTTTCATTTACTTTTCAATTAAAATAATACTTTCATACAAAATGATTTTTTTTAATTTGAACCATATAACCCTACATATGGTCAATATTATAAGTCAACTTGTGGTCACATGACTACTTATAAACATGTATCTTTTAATTTTTAATTTTAACCCTTCAAATGCATTTAACTGTGAAGATTTATAATACTCATTTCGCATTTTAAAATATAAAATTATAAATGTGTTTTAATTTATTAAATATTAAAATTAAACTTGTAAGTATTTTTAAATTTTTAATTATTAAAAATAATCAAAACATTAAGTAAAAATATTATTATTGAAACATTCAAGAAATATTTTAATAGAAACCATAAAAGGTTCAAGGTATAGAGGATGAAAAATTCTACAATAAAGGTGAATACAAATAATCATAATGATACAGTTTTATAATTTTGACATTTATGAAAAATATTTTACAATAAAACTTGTCCAACTTATACAATTAATAAAGTAACTTACAAGAAGATAGTATGATAAATTATTTATAAATAGTTTGAAATACTAAAATTTAAACAGTACATGTGAAAACATTAAATTTAATTTATACAAAAAAAACAAAATATAATACTCGTGTTTTGGGAAAACTTAAGTCATTGTAACTTGAACATTCTGACTTCTATGAAGTTTTTAAAAATTAACTTGTTAATAATGGCAATTTTGAATTCACTTTCTCTTATTCATATAAGAGATTTAGATGAGCTGAATTAACTACAGTCTCAAAGATTTAGAATTCCTTGTAAGACAGAAAGTGCATTAAAATCTTTCTGCTACAATAATGGTTTTATTAATATAGTCAAAAGTTGTTATCAAAGTGGTCAACATCCTGCACTAAGTTGTACAAGTCCTGAAAACATAGAACTATTTCTTTCTAGAATAGAAGAGAGCTATTTCTTCCCACTCTCAAACACAGCAGCAGACTTGCGTTGCAAATTACACCTAATAATCACAGTAGATAATAATCACAGTAGAACCATCTCCGAGATGTCCCTTCATATTTAATTGGTTTAATTTAAATGTTTCACACGTCTAATTTATCAGAAATTTTGAAACATTGCTATATAAGATAACAGATCACAATAAAATGGAATCATGTCACCACAAAGATAGGTTTATCTGCTGTCACAAGAGCATGGGCGAGCAAAAACATATACATAATGTTAACAGAATGTTATACATGAACATTATAGACACCCTATGAAGAATAAAGAAACCAAGAAAGTCAAAAGTCATGTGTTCTCCACCAAAAAAATCACAAATAACTTACTATATCAAGAATACAAATTGACAATAAAAGTAATTACTGCAGAGCTTTACAGAGGTTTGAACTCCCTTATATGGTAAGGAACCCTAATGACTAGCAGGATGTCAGAACATTGTGAAATTTCCTATTTACCAATCATCGTCAAGGTTGGCTTGGTGGAAACATAAAACAGTACATATAAATATGAAGAACGATACAAGCTCAATAACCATTGCGCCTGTCTCAATCATATGTGCGTGTTTGAGGATTATAGGAATGGCTATGCTCCCAACTGCTGATGCTCCAGTCAAAAATTTTGCAGCATCTATCCAACTGCAACACAAGAGCAGGTGTTACATTTACTGTTGCAACAAATAATATTTAAATATAACTCTCCATGCATTCATATTGAATTGCAAAAAGGTTATATAAACAGGAGCAGCACCGATTGCATTGCATACAGGTATACAACAGAATAGTAGTAACCCAAAAGCCAATGGCATGGAAATTATTTCTACATAAAATCAGACAGCTTTTCTGAGCTCTAAATGGCAACAGATACTTACCCCCCACCATCACGGCTCATTAGAAATTGAGTAGATCCACCTCCAAAGAATAAGCAAGGCATAGGTACCAGCACATACATCAGAGCTGCAGGTGCAACGTTCTGACCGTTAAACTTTTTTAATATACAAGACATTTCCAGATTAAAAGACTCAAATTTACCTGATAACATGGGCCACCAATTGTTATATATTGCACATGCCTGCCACAGCAAACAGAAAGTAAATGGGATTACATTTAAGACTTGCTCTCTCAACAGATTGGATGACTAATATTTCAATTAGATCGTGTATCAATCGCATATAAAAAATAACTATTTGAATAAATCATCATCTTTTTTTCCATGTTTAACAAATTTGGCCCATAGATTATGGACTCGACCAGTATGTATTCCATTACATCCCACTGCATCCACAGCACTACAATATTTTTTTCAGACTTATAAATAGCAATGTGTAACAATCAAAACCAAGCATAGAATAATCAAAAAACAAATTAAAGACCTCAAAATTGATCAAACCAAAGTTGGAGGAAACCTAATTGTGAACGAAAAAAAAAAAAAGTCATTATTCATTTCATAACAAGCATAGGGCATACACAATCAGCCTTATGGTGAAAAACATACCAGAATCTGAAGCAAAATGCTAGCCGAGAACATAAAAGCCAGCCCAGCAAGGCTGCAAGTGTAGGAAAGAGAAATTTAAAAGTTGATTTAGCTTAGTTTGCACTATAATCAATCATCATGGTACAAAACTCAAGAGAGTTTAGTTTACACTTACACTGTGAAGACGAGAATAGTCCCAGAACACCAATTTGTAACATCAGATGCAGGACAGAGTCAGTAACATAATTTAAAGTATAAATTGAGAAATAAAACAATTAAAAAATAAAAGTAAAGGAACAGAAAAAAGGCAAGAAAACAGAAATCCTTAGTTGGAAAAGTGTTGCATGAATTTGGCCATATCCCATGGCAGTATATAATCCCCAAAAGACTAAATGAAATGAAAATAAATATACAGTGAGTGGGATTTATCTTTTCAAACTGGTACCCCAAAAAAATTGAGATTTTAACAACTTTTTTATAGTTTGTTATATGTGTATGAGTATACCTATCAGAATCTCCTAACTCCTGATAAACAGATATATCCTCTAAAAATGCACTCCTCTCACTTTGGAGGAGCCAATTCCCTTGAGGGTGATGGCGACACACACATACGCAGGTTACTAATTTGGACCTCTAACCTTACCATCCAAGCTACCCTGCAGCATGTGTTTTGCATTCTTACTTTTTTGGACTTGAACTCAATATTGCAATGGAAAAATCATCATTGATTTCTATAAGCAAACACGCAAGCACAAAGTCCCAATTTTATTACAGCCTGGACCATTTACTGCTAACAAATTTGATGTTTAATTGTATGCTCTTAAAATTTTTCATAAACCATCGTTTCTGTGTGAAGAGACTGTCTTTGTATGCCCTAATCCCCATTCCCACCAGGATCATACGAAAACCCAATAAATGAATTGCTACCGAAATTTACTATTCATAACCCTAAGCAAATTGTGAACGAGTTAAGTGTTATCCGTTTGTTGTGGAGAAACCTGTTGCAACAATCAGTAGTGGAAGCGAAAGTAATTGCGACCTAATTAGAGTAATAAAGAGAATTCCAGAGAGGAGAATCGGTAGTGTGAGGAGAAAGTTGAAATAGAGATCAGTTACCGTGTATTGTCATTGCCATGCTCAAGAAGGGACTTTATCTCTGTCTCCGATTGCAATCCACAGAACAGAGATTTTCTCTGACGGAAAAAAGTGCAGAGCTGAGATGGGACTTGCTCCCAATTTTGACCCACCCACTCTTTCTCGCCTTAATTTTAATCAACGTTTTTGGACTTTCCAGTGATTCCAATATATTAGCAGCTACTGTGTCACAAAGCAATTGCTAATAGCTAAAAAGATAATATATTTTCACCATCTCGTGATTTACTATTTATTATTTATAGGAATAGGATTAGGATTTAGTATGTTTATTTCACCTAATAAATGCTTATTTAAAACTGAAAATAATATTTGTAAATATAAAGATTATATTTTAATTAAATTTTATATCAACTAGATAGATATATATATTTGCATATAAAAGTTGTGTTCAAAATTTCTAACTAGAATTTAATAGGTATATGTTGATAATGTAAAAAAGTATACTGTTAACTTATCGAAAGTATTTTTCTATAACTTTTTAAGATAATTATTATAATAGTATATACAATAGCTGCTGCTTATGATTGAATGTATAATTGAAAAGGTGAAAATAGTGAAAGTTTTATTTTTCTATAATATAAAAAAAAGTAAGCACGACATTAATTACATTTTTATTTTTCATCTTATGTTTAAGAAAAATCTTTATTTTAAGTGAATTAATTTCACAGGCAATTTTATCGCGATAAATTGATGATAGCTATTTGAAGAAAAAAAAAACTGTTGACACTCTTCCAACAAATAGCATTCACTAACAACTCACTTTAATAATATAATAATATATATTATAATTTTAAATTAAAAATAAAACAGATATTATTAAACTATTATTATTTAGAAATTATTAAGAGAGTGTTTTTTATTTGATGGGTGTCAATGCATCCTCATCCCTATTTGAAATACTTGCTTATATTGTTTCTCAATATCAAAGCAATGATGTATAAATATTCATGTAATATAAATTTATTGATGTTATGCTATATTTTTTTCTAAGTATTAAAGGCACATTCAATGTCTAATGTATGAATTTTATGGTGTTCATGCTATATTTTAAAAATTAATTGTATTTTAAGAAAATGTCTAAAATGCAATATTGAAAAAATTACATCAAAACTTTGTTTTATAGTGTTATTATATATTACGAAAATGTTTTATTAACAACTTTTGTCCACTAACATATACTTAACCTACACCTGTGGTGAAGATGTGGTAGTAGGGTTTTTTTTAATTTTGATGATAGTGATGTGGCATTGAGTGCAGTTGTGTAAGAGTGTAAGGAAGCATTAGAGTTTCAAATGAAAAAGGGAGAAAGATGTCTCGTAAAAAGAGAAAAAAAAAAGAAGCAACAACCTTGTGGGAGAAAAAAGCATTGGAAAGCATAGAACAAGCAAGCATACTTTTTTTGGTGTTGTGTGTTAAAAATCAAGAAAAGTCTTTCTTGTGTCGTCGCTATCGCTATTGTTTTGCACTTACAACACATAAAAAAAAATCACAAAATTTAAGCGAAAACGTGGTATATTACAACGGAAGAACGTCACTCTCGCAACACAAACGAACGAAAACAAAAACAAAATTGGAGAGGGAGCAACCACTAAGAACTCGAACAAAACGGAGGCACTGAGAACGGAGACACTGCACGGATAACTCGAACAAGAGAGTAAAAGACAGTGGGATTCAATTTCAGCTAAAAATTTATTATTTCATACATTTCAACCAAACATCTGAAGCCTCAAAGTGTCTTAGTGTAAATATATCGAGACTCTACATATTAAGTTTCACTCAACACATTACACATAAAAGAAAGAAAAACTAGACTTTGAGTAGTTGTAAGTTGTTGAAGAAAGCAAGGGCAATCCAATCCAGCTGCATTGGAGACCAACGTACGTGGTTGATTTCAGCTGATGATCCGTACCACATCACCGGCTCCACCTCACAGCCATTCCTTGAGTCCTTAACGTCCCAGATGAAGGCCCTTGCATCATCGCCAACAGAGCACAAATGTCGTCCAAAATCTGGGGACCATGACATCGCATTAACACATGTTCTATGTTTACTCAACTCCATAAATGGTGTGGTTGGAAGCCTGATATCCAATATCACCACCTTGTTGCTGTCCAATCCCACTGTGGCCATAAATCTTGGATCACTTTTATTCCATTCCAATCGGAGCAAAGGACAATCCTGCACAGGATTTTCATAAATTATAGTAGATTTCTCCTTGTCTCTTAAGTCAAACACCCTCACAGAACCATCACCTGACACGGAAGCAAAGACATTGAACCCACCCCATGAAATGTCATACACTTCTTTGTCATGTGCCACTAGCTGTGCCTTCATGACTTCCCTTTCAATGTCCCAGATGGTGCATGTGGTGTCTACACTAGAAGTGGCTATTAGACGAGTATCAAACACAGCCCAATCAAACGAGGTAATAGCCGAGTGATCACTAACTTTGTTACCAATGAGGGGGGACTTTAGTTGAATATGATCTTCGTGGATTTCCCATAATCTAAGGTTGTCACCTGAGGTGGCAATGAGGTCTGGATTGGTGTCATCCTCGGAGGGAAAGAACATGATGTTTGTTGGTGCATAAGGGTGGTCAAACGCAAAACGAGGGTCGGTGGTGAAATTGAAGGTGTCGTAGTTGAAGTGCACAAGTTCAACCTTGTTGGTGTAATCTTCCAAGTAACTGCCAATGGCAAGGCGAGGGCTTCTGTCACGACGCATTGACCATGCTAGAGAGGAAATAGGCCACTGAGCAACATAGGTGTGCACACCTTGTTTTTCCTCTGTATGGCTTTGCATGGTGAAGTTTGCTTCAATGGAATCCATAAGAAGGCCAAGAAGCTACAATTCTGCAGGTTAGATTGACATGTGCAAGTCAGAAACTGTTCCATTTTTTGCTTTAAGTGATGTTTATCATGTTAGACATATGATATGTACCAGAATCAAATAACTTAGAGCATTGAGTTGGCTTCATTCAACTGTTGTATTTTTCTTCAAAATTAGTTAGTGGCATGTTTGCTGACTTAACAGGAAAGAGGATTTTACTGTAAAAAAACTAACAAAAGAACTTGTTCTCAGTAAGATAAGAATATCACTAAGTAAAATCTTAACAAAATTACCATCTATATAGGTAATTTGAAATTCTTTTAATTGAAGATTCTCAAAATTTCATAATGACCATAATTATATTTAATAAAAAATTAATAAACATATACATGTATATTTTTTTTATTATTAATTTTTATTTATAATTTTAGTAACAGATAAATTTTATATATAACTTTAATGTTTAATACTATAATAATAATTATGTTAAATATCATGTTAATAATTATTTTCAACAATTTAAAACTTCAGCAATATCACATTTTCTTATTCATCTTCAACCATATCACATAATTAAAATTAATATCTTCAAAATAATTTGAAATAAGATAAAACTATGTTTCTAATCTTTCTAAAACTATTTAAATTTACTATTAGTCCCTCATTTTTTTACTAGTTTCATTTTTTATTTGACTGAAGAGAAAAAACAAAAGAAAGACCAAAAAATCCTATTCTCTTAGTTTAGCACCCACATATTAAAAAAATACACAAAAACAGTTATTATATAACTCTCCATTTCAATCCCTGTCTCTTAGAGATCAGGGATCATCATCTATTCACCATCAACTTGCCACCTTCCTCTATTAATACACACTAATGGAATTAAAATAATAAATTCAAAGACACTTTTTCATGGCTTCTCAAAACAATGTCAGCAGGAAAAGTAGAAATAAAGAACCGATTGTATATTGAGAGTTAGCCCAAGATGAGAAACAAAATGGCTTGTAAAATAATATAACCTTTGCCACTAGATGATAAGCAATGAACTTACATTGAAACTGGTGTTATTAGCTGAGCAGAAACTTGGTGAGGCTCTGCACATACATCCAAAGCATTAGTAAAGTTAATTAGGATAACAAAAAATATTTAGGATCACAAACACTACTGCATAAAAGATGGTAGGCGATTTTGGATAGTAAAAGAGACTCTAACATGATTTTCTACAGCTAAATGCTATAGCTTTAGTCTACAAATTCCTAGTATCAGATGTTTTCCCCATTGGTCAGGCTATCCAATTACACATATCTACTGATAAATTAAGAATATTAAAAAATTTGCGATGATAGAAAACATATTTTACTTTAAAAGGTATATACAAAAAAATACTATTCAGTGTGAAACAAAGCATGTGATTTTGGGGCAAAAATAAGTGAAGGATGTCCAAAAAGGAATTTGTGTTTTAAGACTTTTGTAAGAGTAGAGACAGTAAAATGGATTTAAGAATGTTAGAATATTTAATAAATTTGAGTGATGATTATTTTGATAAAACAATGAGAAGAAATGAAGGGAAAAATTTGAGGAGCATAGGTATATAGAAGATGAAAGGAGGTAGATGATACATAGAAGAGACAGAGTAAACATTTTTCTCTTAAAAGAGAAGTTAGAAAAGGGGCTTACATTGCTCAGATCCCAAAGCCTCCGGTGCTAACTTGGTGCAGTGTGGAGTACAATTGCGATCTGTGGCAAAGCAAATAAATATCAGAGCACCACCAGCAGTTTGAAAAGGGAAGGGAAGGTGAAACTAATAGTCAATATTGTTTGGTCAGCTTTTGTAAGTAAGTTGTTCAAGAACTCACACGTTTGTAAAATCATTTTGTCCCTGTACTTGAGACAACTGTGAGATAGGTACTAGTTGATTCAGAGTTAAGAATATCTAACAATAAACACTGTGAGGGCCAAGGAATCTGTTCATGAATGGAATTCAAATACAATAAAGATGAATAATGGAAACTTCTCTAGAGAGGAAATTATAAGCATAATATATGATATAATAATGAGATAAAAAGAAAACTCACTCAAATATTATTAGAAGGATGACATGTACTCATATTATAACTAAAAAGATAATATTTTGTTAAAATATTTGTTAACTCACATTTGTAAATGAGTATTTTTAATGTTGAGTCGTTTAAGTAACTTTTTTTTATCTATTATATAAGAGAGGAGTTGAAAGCTTCATCCCAATGACCATCATATATGTATATATATAAGCGCTAACATCGGTGATGAAAAAAATACTAACAATGAACAAAAAAACGCTAATATTGACCACACCTTAGAGAACACCATAAATATTGTACGGTCATCAATGTTAGCGATTTCTTCATCAATGATAACACTTTCTTCATCATCATCGTAATAAAGATCCTCAAGATCGACAACATAATTAAGAGGAAACCAACAACATGATTGCTTAGACGCATCACTATCATCTTCAATAATTGTTTCTGTATTGCAATTTTCATTTGTTCACAACGCTTTCATTAGTCTGATATTTTTTTATCTGTAGAAGACATTGTTGTTTCTGCAGATATGGAGGATTAAGAATAAGAGGATACTGGTGATGGAGGATATGGAGGAAAAGTGGTTGACGATGATAGTAAAAGATAAAATAATTTGACTAAGTCTCTATGCAAGTTTAAGACAAAGAAAAGATAAACATATTTAATTATATTTTCTTTTTTGTATATAATATTTTTTATTATTAATGCTGATTCAACAATTCAAGATGAATTTTTTATTTATTAATTGTGTAAGATGTATTACATGTGTTATAATAATAGAAATAAAAAATCTTTCCCGCTAGTATACATAAAACATTTTTAGAATCAAAGCTAAAACCCTCTTCTAACTTTCAACGTCGCAGGGTGTTACTTGTATTAGTTGAACCTGCACTTCTATTTAAATGCGCATAAGTTTAAATCTTTATGGAACCCCCAATAATTGAAACCTTTTTGTACCAAACTTTTAAATTTTTAGTTAAGCGTAAAAAAATACAAAAAAAAATTAAGTTGTTTCTTTCAATAAACTTATTCTTATGACTCTGTTTTAAATTAATGATAAAATTAGTTTTGGAATAATTAATATAGACTATAGACTATTTTTAAATTTTATTTCAAATAAAAAAATGTAGTTAAAAAATGAAGTATAATTACTTTTAACTTTTAAATATAAAGTTATTTTTTGTAAGTTTTCAATAACAATTTGTATAATAAATTTTGCAATTTAACGGAAAGAATATTCGTAATAAAATATTAATTATTTGATGAAACTCGCGCAAGACCCATTAAGTAAAATATACCCATGTAAATTTCACTAAATAAATAAATATATGTATATATACTAAATTCTTTATGAAAAATACTATAAAAAACACCTTCATAAATTTGATTTCTCTTATAAACTAATGGGAACTAGTAACCAATTTGCCATATACAATTGGATTTATTTAGTCTAAAACGTGATTTTGTAAATATCCAATATTTTAAATAATTTAAAATTCCACGTTTTTTATTAGAAACTTACAAAAACCGTCATAAATATTAGTTTTATATTATCATTTTTGTGTTTTTTAATTTTTATTTTATTTAACATATTTAATTACCCCTGCCAAAGTGAATGTTGACAAAAAAAAAAGAATAACTTTTCTTTGACAACAAACTTACGGGAGAATAAGAAGTTTTCTTTTGTTTTTAGGCAAACTAATCATCTAGTAAAAAATTATTTAGTGGGGTTTTTATATGTTGAAAATCCAAATCCAATAAATATATAACGGATATAAATGTTAGATTCATTTTAATTCGATCAAATCAATTTGATTTTTTTCAATTCAATTTTAAATTAGATTAAATTTAAATTAAACTTATTTTGTCAATTAGATTAAATTTGATGTATGATTGACTTAATCGATTTTATGTGTATCGATCAGACATAAGTTGAACTTGACTTGCTTTGATCTGACCAACCCGTCTTGATCTCACTTCAACCCTATTTGACCTACATCCAGCTAGACTCAGCTTGATCTTGGTATGACACCAAATCTCAAACAAATTCGACACGACCTAAACCCAACACAACTCGATTAAATATGAGGCCAAACTGACTCAGTTCGACTTGGGAATAGTTCAACTCAACTTGACCTGACATGGATCGATTTAACTTAGCTTGACATGACCTCATCCCGATATGAGCTTGATGTCTTGGCAAAAAATAGTCCTAACTTGACTTGGCCTAACCTTACACAATTCATCTTAATCCCACCTTAGCCCACCTATACTTAGATTTTACTCGACTCGACTTGACCTACAGTTAGTCTAACTATACTCGGTCTTACTTAGGTCTTGCCTAACTCGATTGGACATGACCCACCCCGATGTAGGCTCGACGTTGCAGGCTAATAGGAGACCAATAACTCGAATTGATCATACCTAACCTCATTTGTCCAAACATGGGACTGAGCTAACTCTGCTAAATGATGGTTTGTGTTAGACTTGAGCCTAAGTTGACTTTGATTAAACTCAACTTGACTTAGGTCTGGGCTGACTCGATCTAGGTATGTGTTGGACTTTAGTTCGAGTTGACTTTAACTCCACTTAACTTGGGCTTGGGCTTAATCGGTTCAACTCGGGCATGAGCTATCCCTTAAGCTCGAGCCAACTGTAACTCGACTCGACCCGGTCCCGAGTTGTCTCGACTTGACTTAAGCCTAGTTCGACTCTAACTCGACATGTCCTAGGCTCAGGCTAACTTAACTTGACTTGGGTATGGGCCAAATTGACTCGACCTAAGCCAAGGTCGACTCTACTCGACCTGAGTTTGGGTCGAATTGATTCAACTTACTCCCAGGTCGACTCGACTCAATCTCAACTTGTCTGACACGTGTCAATCTTGGCCTCTAACCGACTTAGCTCAATCCAGGAAGCTTGGGATGACTCGTCTTTGTTGAAGATGGTTGCTGCCCCTTCAAGATTGTGTTTGATGAAGACTTGTATGCTGTGTTTGATGAAGACATTTATGTACTTTCCATGTATTTTGTGCTTTGCTTTAAGTGTGTCTTAGTTAG
>Ga0123342_1006160_pt1 | contig 16818 bp, 5 predicted proteins | sample Turbeawhitnodule_FD_89960 | JGI IMG/M metagenome (GOLD analysis project Ga0123342, IMG submission 89960) | Root nodule microbial communities of legume samples collected from Mexico - Turtle bean Mexico white nodule | ecosystem: Host-associated > Plants > Roots > Nodule | place: Mexico: Nepantla... | reverse complement strand
GCCAAATCATGATTGTGAGATCCACAAATTAATTCAACCATCCACCCTTGACCACCTTTGACTGGTTTGCCTCGCAATCTGAAAGGACACTCACACTTCCTACTTCCCGTTCCACTTATATCTACGTCTTTTTTATACCGCCTGTATTTACCTCCTCTCTCACAACCTAATAATACGAATGTCATCCTTCCTCGTTGGCCCGTCCATGTATCCGACCTTAATATAACAATAACAAACCCACAACTATAACCAACACTTCTCGCTCACTCTAACAGCTCATCTCAATCACGAAATACCTACAATAACATATGCCAAATTTTAAAATCATTCATAAACAATAAAATTCAAAACCCCAACATTTACATTACCTCATTTGTAGTAAATGCCTCACTACACTTATGTGTCATATCTTCATTATCTAACACATTGTAAGTTATTGACCGCTCCATATCAACATCGTCTAATCCATCCCACAAATCAATCTCTCCTGAAATTCCCATGTATGAGTCTTGTGTATCCATTCACAATGCTGGAAAAAAAAACTTAGCTTGCATAAAATAATCATCTATTCTAGATATGGATATCCATAATTCAAAAATAAACTACGGATATGGATATCCATAATTCAAAATACAACTACGGATATGGATATCCACAATTCAAAATACAACTACGGATATGGATATCCATAATTCAAAATACAATTACGGATAATTATATCCATAATGCAGTGATATGGTGCAGAAAATGTTACTCACTTACGAACGCTTATATCCGTAACGTTAAAAAACACTTCTAGATATCGGTATCCGTCACTAGCTGAGCTCGAAGAAAATGTGATAAAGAAGCTTAAATCGGTTCTTACCTCACAACAATGCACCACCACCACTGTAAATCCACCTCCTACGCAATTCAAAGCACCACCAATGAAGAAAACCAACTCAAAGCACCACCGTCATAGCTTTTCTAAAGAAACCTCCACAGCTTTTCTAATTAAAGAAGACAAGGGCATAGTTGGGTTTTTAAAATTTCGTCGGGTGCAGGAAGTAATTGTCGCGATTGAAACATGCTTTGAATAAGCCCCACTATGTTATCTTGTAATAAAAAGTTGGAAGTTTCTTCCTGCACGCCTAAATTTTTCTTCCTGCACCCCCACAATGTTATGCAAAGATCAAATTGTTCCTATTATTTTTTTAAAACCCTTAAAATGCATTTGAACTGTGTTTATTTTTTTGCATTATAGATTATGAAATCCGGAAAAATTTCGGATTGGCACTTCTGATAAAATTTCGGATTCACCAATTCGTAATTCAAAGTATGCATTTCACATTCAAAAATCCATCATTCAAAAAAACATTCCGGATCCACCAATCCGTAACAGAAATATGCATTATGGATTCAGAAATCCATAATTAAAACAAAAACATTCCGAATCCACCAATTTGTAACAGAATTAGGCTTCCAGATTTAGCAATCCGGAAATCAATAATTTATGCAAAATTTGCTTCTTCCATAACACCCCTTCATCTGAAAAAAAATGATTTAGTTCTGAATTTATGAATCCGTAGCAAACTCCCAGATCCCAATTTCTGGTAACCACGGTGCCCTTTTTCAAATAAAAGGTTAAGATCAATTTCGAGATTTAGAAAATTGTGGGGGTGCAGGAAGAAAAACGTAGGGGTGTAGGAAGAATGAATATGAATGTTTGTATTTTGAAGTGAAATGAATGAATATGTTTTTTGAAAGTTGTAAAGCAGAGTACGTAATAGACATGTCAGTTAAGCTTTTTTGAGTGGCTGCTTACTTTGATGGTGTAAAAAGGAGAGTAGTGTAGAAGAACATAATATGATATTTCAATGGAAACAACAGATTATGTTCCAAAAAGTACTTGTTAAGAGGACACCAGTCACCAACTTTTGATCATTCATATCTCCCTGTCATAATGTCTTTTTTGAAACTACAACAACTGCTTCTCTCATCTTTCCTACAAAAACATTAGTTTTGGAATTTTTTCTCAATTCAAATCAACACCACCACCTATGTTCCTATTTCTAGACTTTCATTTTCACACCATATACAAAAATTATTCTCTCAATCAAAACTCATTCTATAAATATATTTTTAAAACAGCTTTTTCTCGTAAATGGTATAATTTCATTTGGTATTTATTGAAATAGATAATTTTTTTTAAAAAAAATTGGACAATTTATACATGTAAAGTGACTTTAGGAAAATTTAATATAAGTGACGTCATCATCACTCCAAATATAAATTCAGTTTAAAATAATTAAACTCGTCATCACCAAATTCAATTCATGCATAAATGATAAATACTTGTTAAACTTTAAAATAAAATAAAAAATTGTCTATTTCAAATACATTTATACTATTGGTAAAAAAAAAACTTTAAATCAATTAGCTACAAAGATAACTAATTTTTACTATACTTTTAGTGAATCGATATATAACGTACGTTTTTATATTGTCAATATATAAAAAGTCAATTATTTTAGTCATGTATTACACTTCTTTAAAGTATGTCACTTCTTTTTTATAAAAACTCTTATGTTACGTATCACTATGAAACTTAACATCTAAACTATGCTGACACTTCAAGTAACAACAATCATGTGTCACCGTATGAAAAAATATTATAAAAAAAAGAAATACAAAAAAATATGGAGAGACTACACAAAACTCATATATTAACAAAAATGGTACATAGGTAATCTATACATATTAATAAAGAATTCTAAGAAAAAACTAGATGGAGGTCTATTATTTTAATGAAAATACTCTCTATGGATAAAGCCTAAGTTAGCAAGCTTATTAATACATACATTCCCTTCACGAAAAATATGAGAAACCCTAAACCTAATTTTCCCGCAGTAGTTAAGACAAGTGTTTCACCTATTACAAAACATACAAGGAACAATAGTCTTAACAGTAAATGCAGCACAAACCAATGCAAAATCACATTCAGGCCATAAACTAGTAAGACCCATCTTTTGAACTTGTTCAATAGCATGTATAACTCTCAGGAACCAAAGCAATCTCAAGGAAAGCGGAGAAACCACCAATAAATTCCTTTATACTCCCACAAAAAATACTACCACAAGTAGCAAGATCAGGAAAATCCCTAACAACACCATCAATGTTTATTTTAACCCAACTAGGAGAAGGAAACTCCCATCGAATAGGAAGAGGGGATATAACTTTATCGAGTATTAATACAAAAAAAACTTAAGCACATTGTGTTGGGTTGGGATCACTTCCTATGTGGAGGCCTAACCCAATATTAATCACCTTTATGGTTTGTTTTTCTTGAATCGCGAGAGCCGTCAACAGAGAGAGAAAAGAAAAGGAGAAAAAAGTGAATAGAGGAAGTTCCGTCCTTCAACTTCTGGCCGTCGCCACCGCTTCGTCCACTGTTGGATCAGGCTGAGATTTTTTCAGCAGATTCATTACTTGTGGTACTTCAATCTGACCATTCGAATCTTTGAGAAGTTGTTGAGCAGTGAGAAATTCGTCTCACACTGCAGCAACATTTTTTTAGGACAATTTTTTTTTCTCGATCGTCTTGCTGCTTCGTCCATGGTTGGATTGGGCTGAGATTTTGTCAGTAGGTTTGTTACTAGTGGTGCTTCAATTTGACCGTTCGGATTGTTGAAAAGTCACCAGAACAGTGACCTATAGGCCGTGTACAGTAGCTGTAGTTTTGTGAATTTTCTGGTTTATTGTTCTCTATTTCATCTTTGTTGTCTTGTTATTTGACTCATTATTGAGCACAATTTGTGTTGTGATTTGAGAGTCTCTCGTAACCTTAACTTTGATTATAGTGGAGCTTGATTGAATGACTTGTGTCCGTAGTTTTTACTTCTCACATTAAGAAGGTTTTCCACGTTACAATTTTTGTGTCTTCCTTGAGTGTGTTTTTGTTGTTGTCATTATTTGTTATTGCTCCTCACAAATTCTTGCAAGTTGGTAAATTATTATTGGTTGCTTATTGCTCTAGTTGAGTTATTATTTTACTGTGTTGAATTTCCCATCACATTGAAATCAAACGTATCATTTCGCATAGAACTTTTAGACGAATTATATCCACTACACAAGTGAGATCTTTAATGACCGAAATCGCCCAAAAAACATCAGTTTTAACCTGAAATCTAGCATAATTTCTCATACGCTATATCATTCAAATAGAAAAAGTTATCACAACAAGTTTAATCAAATTAACAAAAAACTACCACCACTCTTAATGAAAGAAAGTAGATCATCCACATTAAAAAAAATGAGAAATAAGAAAAATTTGTCGAACTTAGTAACACAATAATTTCAACAAGTTTTCGTTAATAAACTTTAAATAATTTTGATATAAAACTGGATTTAAATCTAATTCAATTAAAAAACCGATTTGTGCATGCATATATCTTTATTTATAATTTAGGTGTGATTCCAATAATTTTGTAGTGCTAAAATAAGAAGAAAGAAGAATATTTAAAAGTAATAAGTATTGAAGTTGAAGGAAAATTGAGGAAGAGACAATGTAACATGTGATGAAGTTTAAGGGTTGTCAGAAATGAGAGAAATGGTAGGGTACGTTCTGAAAAGCCTGCACTTTTGCATTTTGTATATGTTTTGTTGTAAGCCTCAACTCAACTCAATTCAACCAAACCAAACCAAACTACACCATAATCCAAAAACAAAATTATATTCAAACCTTGTCAGAGTGCTCATTCCCACTACCATTTCCTTCATATCTTTACCTATTTTTCAATTCTTTTCCTTTCTTGTCTTTTTCTCTCACTTTCCTTCAATCTATGGATAGAAAATATATTTAACTATTTAATAAAAATAATAAAACACATATTACATGAGATTCTATCATACCATGATGATTATTTTAAACTAAAAATATTATACGAAGAGTATTCGTACCAATTGACACATTTAAAAAAAATAGTTAATCGTGTTTCATTATATGAAATTATTTTTTTTATTATTATTAAATCAGGTGTGTTGGAGTTAACACATGTGAAAATGGAAGTGACTATGTTGACAATATTTTACAATTGAATTGATGAAGTTATTAGAAATTTTGAGATATTAGCTTTTAATTTGCATAATTAGTTTTAACGGAGGAGTTGATTAAAGGACAAACAAATTTCTATTTATTTAAAAGAATTAATTTTCTTGTTTGTAAAATTTCTGAGATACTAAAAAATATTAAAGTTCAGATATTTTTTTTTACCCAAATCTTTTAAACACTAAAAAAAATTAAAAAAGATTAATTTAAAATATAAAATACTAAATATTTAATTAATAGTTAGATACCAATTTAATTACAAGATACTTCAAAGGTAAGCGATATACAAGTACTATACTATAACAATTGTTGATGTAAAACTATTAATCTAAAAGACAACTTCAAAATCTACAAACAAACACTTAATACAATGAAACATATCACACAATAATTGTGAGATATGACTCACCTTTGACTGTTTTCTTGGCATAATTGGGAGGTTACTTACCGTTCACAATTAATTGAAATCATTGGGAAGTTACTTACCGTTCACAATTAATTGTTATCAAATGAAGGTTATTTACCATCAATTGTTTTTATTATTGTTGTCTCCTAGAACCACTATATATAGGGACTTCCTTCAAGCAATCTAGCACAAAAAAACAACAACATACTCTTGCTTCCTCTCTCTTTTAATATACTCTCTATTTCTTCTCTTGGACTTAATTGTTTAACCCATATGAAAGTTTAGTAAGCTAAAGACTTTTAAAATATTCAATATAACTTTAGATTCAAATAATACAATAACAAACATATGAATCATTCTAAATACTAAACAATCAAGTGCATACAAATAAATCATATTCAATAACATTCATATCAGAAATCCACTAATATAATTCATTTCCACTCATGTTAGAAATTAACTGATATCATACATAAACAATTGACTATACTTCTAGAAGACTCATGCATTGATTTAAACTCAGAGATATGCATCTATCATACTATCCCGTTGTGATATCTCTTCACACAGTAACATGTACATATGATTCAAAATCACCTCATATGACAAGATTAATCCATATGACTTGCTAGACCAATTATTTTTCAAACTGCATACTAAATCATATGAGCCTCTTTCAACTCTCACCACCTAATAATCTTCATCTATATGATTCCAATATACTAATAGAGTCACGATATGTCAATGCACATCCTAACAATCTCAATACAATATTTCATTTCTTAAGAATATTATGTCTCGATCACATTTTCACATTATTCAAAGTTCATATCACACAATAATTAATATATAATTTAATCACATTGAATTTGGATTTTAATATAATTAGAAAACATAAAAAAAATCACATAAATACATTTTTTTTATCAGCACATAAGTACATAAAATTAATGTTTCAAATACATGTTTACATATAATTTAATTAAAGTAACCATTAAACAATGTAAAAACAATTTTTAAATAATTTTTTAACTTGAGAGCGAAAATTGCTTCACTTTATCGAAAATTGTTTTGCTTGAGAAAAAAAAAGTCCTAAACCAGATTTAATTGTAGAACAATTTTGCTTGAGCAAAAAATGAGGCGAAGACTAACTTTTAATTTATGTTCTATTTTTGTTTGAGCAAAAATATCATAATTTTGTCTCTTTTAGCATATTCAACATAATCCTAAAACTAATTTCAAATTCTTTACTCATTATCAATACACAATTTTGCAAATTTCATACAATTAATTTTTTATGGTTTTTAAAGTGCTCAAATATAACTTATATTCTCATAGAAATAATAGTTCAACGAATAATTCAAAACTTTTAAACTTTAAAATTCAATCCACATTCAAACTCAAACAATCAACTACTTTTGACATTGATAAACTTCAAACATATTTCATCAATTAAAATCTATCTCACACAACAAACAACCCTGCAAGAGAATTTTGAAATTTGTGACCACGTCACCTTCACATCCATATCTTCTAACTTAGAGTTCTATTGAAATATGAAGTTAGAGTTTCTCTTACTTGATTGGACGATTGAGTACATAAAAAGGAGCTCTAACTCCCAAAAAGGTGCAGAGATTATCCAACCTACATCACAGAGTCTTAATCAATGATCTACTAGGACCTGAACTAACAAAAAGACTAATCCCAGAGTCACAAACACCACATGCACAAACATGTTTACTTAAGTAAACATGAAAACTCAAAATTAGCTAAAAAAAAAAAAATAGAGTAGAAAGGAACTTACTCTAAACAAAATTTTGGTTTACTACTCAAAACAAAAGTCAATCTAATGATGAATGAAATCAATTTTTTAGAGAAAATGCATACAAAGAAAGAAAAAATTATTTAGAAAGATAATTATTTTAAATTACGTATATAGTTATAGTTATTTTTTTTATACAATTCAATAACAATAAACTTTATTTGAAGAAGATGAAAATTAAAAAAATGACGTGTTCTTTATTTCGTTTGTTTGTGAATAAGAAAGAAAGGAAAGGGTGTGCCCACTAATGTGCCCCACACAAAAAGTTGTTCCTCCCAAATTGAGAAAAAAAGAACAACAGAAAAGAGATAATGAATTTATTCTCAAAAGAAAAAAAAAAAAAAAAAAATATTTTTATACTTAAAAAAAAAAAAAAAAAAAAAACGCATGGTGTACCTCAACACTTTTTAAAGGAGTTACAAATACGTAATTTATTATTCTTAATTTTTGTAAAGTTCTAACATTGAGAACTGTTTTATCATTGTTAGATCAATACATTTGAAATATTGCTTTATGTTCTCTGTCATTGTTATGGAAATATGCATAGATAATTTAAGAGAGAGCAATACTTAAAATTTATCCTTAGTTTTAAATCAACCAGATTTTGATGTAAATGAGTAGATTTTTATTTTTATTTTTTTATTAATCACACGTAAATTTTAAAGAAATATCCACTTTCTTGTGATTTTTTTTATAAATGATACTCACCCCCTCGTGTTTCTAATCAAGTGACAACTATATTTCTTATTTTATTTATAAAACATAAAAAATTAGTTTTTCTTATAAAATATTATCTCATTTTTATATTTAAAAATTTTACATTACAAGAAAATCATAATATAAAAATAAATTTTAGTAGGAATGACAATCTAGAGCGGGCTATGCAGCCAGTTCGCAGTCTGCTACTAAAAAGTGTGCGACGAGTTCACTAATCTAACCCATTGACCTGCTTAGGTCTGTTTTGCATAATTTGCAGTCTGCGTAGACTAACAACGGGCAGGGCAACTAACTCACATAAATAAAAAAAAATATTTTATTTTTTTACAAAAAAAATCATATCTCTCACACACATCTATTATTGCAGTGTGACCTTTAATTTATTTTATTTAAAAAAATTTGAATTTTAATGTATAATTTTTTTAATCATATTAAGAGTGATAATGGATTTAGTTTTAAATAAAGTCTTATATTTAAAATTTGTTAATAAAAAAAGAATACAAAGAAGAGATTTGAATAAGATACTCGTTAAAGAATTAGTCATATTCATTAAGATATTTTGTAGCAAAATTTTGATAGGATATTGTGACATTTACACACATATAGAGATAAAATAGATGCAAAACACAACTTTAATGATTTTTAATGAAGTCTTATAACAACCCTCATATTTGAATTCCTTTATACTTTTATCTTAATTGAATGAATTGAAACATGAATAAAATTTTAAATTTTCAATAGTAGAAATAATTTTTTTTATAATTAATGAAATTTTATTTTATTTTTTAAAATATTTTCCTTACATGGTTTGGTTTGTAGGCCCGCATGCTACTTTTTTATGCAGACAAACCAATGAAATGAACTCCCATTCTTTGCGTGGAGCAGGCTAACCCGACTCGAATTTTGGGTCAATCGCGGGGCAGGCCAACCCGTATTGTTACCCTTAAATTTTAGAGACAATAAATAATTAGTTGTTAAATTGACTAAATTAAATACTATTTTAGATAATAAAATTTATCGGTACTAAAATAGTTTTTATTATTAAGAAAATTTATAAAGTAGATTCTAAATTTTTATTTTTATAAATAAAGAAAAATTATATAAATTAGTTTCTAATTATCATTGTAGCTAATTAAATACCAATTTATAAATTAATTTATAAATTTTTATTAATAATAAAAACTACTTTAGATACTAATAATTTTTGTAGTCTCTAAAATAATATCTACTTTTATTAATATATTAATTAAATATTATTTCTAAAATTAGTTTGTATTTAACTATATTTAAGGATTCTATGTTATAGTTTTTTATTTAAATTTTAGTTATTATGATATTTCAAAATAAAATAAAATAAATGAATTAAATAGTACTTTATTAAAAACACAAAAAATATGAATATATATATATTAAAAAGCTATAAAGGATGTGAATGTGAAGAACATTTATTATAAATAAGTATATATATCTATTTTAAAAGTAGATGAAATATGAATGTTATTTAGCTATGATATAATGTGACAAAAACTTTCAAAATAAAGTGAATCAACCATCTTTAGTTATAATGAAGAAATTCATGGCTAAAGACAAAAAAAAAAGTGACATGCACATACTTTGAATAAGCTTGTGAGAGGGGTTTTGGTTAAATATTAATAATGATTACACATGCAAATAAAATATCACGTGTGATACACGTGATAAACATGGTACATGAATGATAGTGAAACATTTGTCTTTGTTAGAAAAACCTCACAAGTCATAATAATATTTGTTTTATTATTCTAAATTTCTGACACTTTAATTATTGCACTAATATCTTATAATTAACCCCAATCCAAAACTACCTAAATTATTGGAAACATTTGTATCCTACCCATATTTTCAAGCAAATCTAAATTGCAATTATTAAAAAACTATCATCTTTTATAGCTATTTTCAATTCCTTTTTTATTTTAATTTTTTCTACCCATGTTTCTTCAAGTTTATTAAATTAACGGCTAATCATATTTTTATTTTTAATTTTATTAAATGAGTTCATATCTGACCTAAATTCAAACAATAAATTTATAAAATAAAATTAAAACTCCATTTATATACAATAAACTAGTAAAGTTTGAATATAAGTTATTTAATCATATTAGAAATTTCATAAATAGAATTAGTGGTAGTTAATCTTATCTTGCAAGTTAATTATTTAAAGTTAAAACAAATTTAAAATCCATTTTTAATAGATTAATTAAATAATATTTTTATAATTTTATCATATATTACAAATTTTTTTTATCTAAAGTAATTAGTAGCTAAAACTTTAATAACTAATTAAATATCAATTTAAAAATTAATTTGTAAATTTTATTAATAATAGAAATTACAATTAATTTAGATAATAATAATTAGTTATTATAGTGATTAAATTAGAGAACATTTTAGAAACTAAAATAAATTTTTATTTCTAAATTAGTTTTTTTTTATTGTTAAATAGTTTTTAAATTGGTATCTAATTATCTACCAAAGTTTTTGCTTAGAATCTAAATGATTGGTAGTTAAAACCTTCGTAGCTAATTAGATATCAATTTAGAAACTATTTAACAATAATAAAAATTAATTTAAAAATAAAAAATTATTTTAGTATCTAAAATGGTCTACACACTATATTAACTAATTATTTTTGTTTTTAAAATTAGTTTTTATTAAATAATTTTTTTTAGTGTGATGTGTAAGTTGATGAAGATTTAATTTATGATTCCAGCAAATATATAATGGAATGGTTAATTTGTGAGTTACTTTATGGATTAAGAAAATGGTTGGAATTTGATGAAGATGACAAATTTGTACTGATACATTTTGTGGTGTTGTTGCTTTATTGAAAGAGATGAAAGTGAAAAATGAAGACAATGATGACGAATATTGCACACTCACATATCTCTCTGTGCTTGGCCCCAATCCAATTCTGCTTTCTCATTCTCAGAGTTTAGTCAGAAAAAGGATCCAAAAACTCAAATATCAATGCTCACTCTTTTTATCATATAACCTAAAAGGTAACTCAGTTTCTTAATCTTTTATTTATTAAATATTTTTATTAAGTAGTGTTAAATTTATTTTTCTTAACACTACTATTTTTTTAAAATATCATTAAAAAAAATAATAATTAATTCCTATATTCAATTATATTAATTAAATTGAATAGTATTTTAAAATTTTAAAACATTATTAATAAAACTTATAAATTAATGTTTAAATTGGTATCTAATTAACTATTAAGATTTTAGTTAGAATTAGTTGATAGGTAATTAGATAGTAACTCAAAAACTAATTTATAAATTTTATTAATAATATAAATTATTTTAGATATTAATATTTTTTTTAATTTTTAAAATAATATATAATTTAGTTAATGTGATAATTAATTAATTTTTATTTAATTATTTTCTTTTTAGTGTACACGTAATTATGATTATTTTATATAAATAAATAATAGATACATAATTTTAAACATATAAGTTACATTATAATTAAATTTTATTGAATAATTTTTTTTTGACAGATAAATTATATTTTTTATATTTACGATAATAAGTCATTGAAATTTTTTTATATTAAAATAAATACAGTTTAATATTTACTTTTTAAGCAATACCTCCATTTTCCCTAAGTGGCAACTTTTTTAATTCATTATTTTTTATAACTTAAATTAGTTATTATTTTACAATTGTATCTTTAACTTTACTTACTTTTATAATTAATTTAAACATTTATCATAAAATTAAAGACAGATAAATAAAGAACAATAAATGATAGAAAATTAATCAACAAAAACTCAAATAATAATATAATCAAATAGCTAACAATTTTAATAAAACAAAAAATATATAGCATAATTCTGCATTCCTTTGTTAAACTTGTAAACGATACTTATATACGAACTAGGATGTAATTTTAGATATTTAATTAATTATATTAAATAATTAATTATATATACGAAATAGTTAAGTTCTTCAGTGAATTAAGTAGGACCAATTCAGCCTCAGTATAAGATAAAAAACATTACATTATTTAATTAATCCATTTAATATTTGATAAAGTAGATTTAAATGAGAAGGTAGTGTATTAATTTAATATTTAACAAAAAAATCAATATTTTCTTTTTAATAAGTAGAATATTTTATGAAATTATAAGAAAATATAAAATTATTTTACAAAATGTTACCTAGAAATTTGCACCGACTTAGATGATTTATTTGTGAAGTAAGAAATCAATGTCCAAGGAACAATGGTGCATGGCCTTAGAATAAAATAATAGTAAGGTATGGGGTGATAATATAAAATATTTTTATATTATAGTTTTATTATGAGTTATTATACATGTTTAGTTTGTTAATTAATTTTTAATAATTATCTTAAAAGTTAATGTAACTAATTGATTTCTTTAATTCCAAAAACAATTTTAGTATATAAACATTATATTATTTATTAGAATAAACTTCTTCACAACTTATATTGAACATTCGATTATCAGATAGTCTAATTTTGTAATTGAAATTACACTAAAAATGTTGCAATTGAAATAACATTAAATATATTAAAAAATTAGTTGAAATTTAAGTTTTGAGGAGTCCAATCTTTAACTATAAACAGTATTATTAAAAGTTAAAAATTATTTTTTGAAAAATTGATTTTTGTTATAAAAGTCATGCTACAATTCACGTTTCATCACATGAAGTATAAAATTAAAAAAAAATAAAAAAATACGAGGATTAAATAAAACTCAAGTGAAAGAAAAAAACAAAAAAATATCTCAAAAATAGTCTCATTACTTTGGTATTAAATGAGTTTATGGTGGAAAAAAAATTGTAACCAATATTGGTTCTTTGGCATGAAATGAATTATATTGAAAGAAAAATAAAATGTAATTTTTTTAAAAGTTGAATCGTAGCGTAAATTTTTAATTATTTGAAAAAAACAATAAAATCAAATATTTTTAATAAGAAATAAATTAATTTTATAAAATAATAATAATATAACTATAAAATGATAATAAAAATTTTAAAATAAAAAATATTTTAATACTAATAATAAATATAATAAAATTAGAATAAATAATATTATTAATAATAAATTTATAAAATAATTAAAATGCAATTAAAAAAATCAATAATAATAACATTAATATATAAAATACTAATAAAATTATAATTTAATATTTAATTAAAATTAATTTACAATAAAATGAATAATTTAATTATTTATCATTTTTTAAAATTTATTATATAAAAAATTACTTTAAAAAATTATTCATTTTTCTTTCTTTTTCACTCTCTTTTCCTTAATTCTGATAACCTTAATTTAGACTCTATTTTTTTATTTATTTTCTTCCTTCTTCAAGTACACTCCCTATAGCATGAAGTAAATGAGGTAAGTCTATGTTTTTTTTGACATGTAAAGTAGTGATGAAACAAACAGAAAGTGATAGTCCTGCATTTTGATGAAATTTCAGAGAACTAGAATGGCCAACAAGGGGAATCCAAAGCATGAGAAGATGCAGAAGAACCTATGCACCCAGCTTGCAGTTGCAGTCAGAAGCATTCAGTGGAGCTATGGGATTTTCTGGGCACCTTCAACAACTGAAGAAAGGTACAAACTCACACACATCTTGCTGTTTTTGTTTGGTTTTGTTTTGCTAGTAGTTGCTACCATTATCTCTCTTTTCTACACCCTTCACTTCCTCTTGGTCAAGTCTTGAATACCAAATTTTGATTACTGAAAAACTGACATGGAAGTGTGCAAGTGAAAGATGTGAATGGTGTGAAAGTTTGGTCAAAAGGGCCACTTCATCACCTTGGACAAAGACTGTTCCGGTTTGATAAGTTGTTTTGAGTCTAAATTCAGTTTATGCAGCTGAGTTAAGCACTTAAAAAAAAGGAAAAACTTTAGTATCAAACAGCATAAACTTCTTTCAGTTTAACCAAATATTTTGTTTTGATATTTTATCTATACAGCTACATTAAGTATTTTGAGAAAAACAAGAAAGAAAACTTAGTATCTGTAATGTTTTTTTTATCTGATTCAAACATGGTTGTCTTTTGTGAAGATACTGGCTAAAATCAAAGCACAATTCACTTGACATTGCTACTTCTTAACTTACCCTATGTCATGTTTATGTGTGAAAGGGTACTGGAATGGAGAGAAGGGTACTATAATGGAGACATTAAGACAAGAAAGACAGTTCAAGCCATGGAATTGGAAATGAAGGCTGATAAAATAGGCCTGCAGAGGAGTGAGCAACTGAAGGAACTATACAAGTTTCTTCTTGCAGGAGAAGCTGATCCACAAACCAAAAGGCCTTCTGCTGCATTAGCTCCAGAGGACCTCTCAGATTTGGAGTGGTATTACTTGGTTTGCATGTCCTTTATCTTCAGTCAAAATCAAAGGTACCATTACACCATACCATACAACACTCTTAGTTGGTTTATTAGCACAAACTCTTCTAAGGGAGTTCTTTGTTGAACCTTTCTTGCTCAAGTTTTTTGTGGCCTTTTTTCTTTGGATTTGGTTTTGGTTGTCTCACCATGAAGATTTTCCTTTCCTTGTCAAGTAGTTTGCCTGGAAGAGCACAGGAAGTTGGTGACACAATCTGGTTATGTGATGCTCAGCATGCAGATAGTAAAATTTTCTCTCGTTCTTTGCTAGCAAAGGTTGGATTTTACTCATAAATCTGATTCAATCAACACACTAACTTACTGTTCTAAATATTTTTTTTATCATTGGTTAAAATTTATTGAACTTATCTGTCATTCATTGATTTTTTTAAATATAAAAAAGAAACTGAATCTGGTAACATGTGTTTGCAACTTTGTATAACTGTTTGTTTTTTTTCTTTTGCTTTTTGCTGATGACTCTAGTACCATGGGAAGATGAGCATAACCCTTAGTTCTCAATTGATTCTGTGAGTGGATATACTGTACTGAAAGTGGTCCATGCTGGGCCTATTTGTGTGTCATCTGAAATCATTCCATCCATATTCATGTTGCACATGAATCCTCTCCAAATCAAAGTAACAGAGTCACTGTATCCTACACTGAATTTGATTAAATATTAAAGTAATTAAAGGATGAAATTTCATGCAGAGTATTAAATCTTTTTCTAATGTATCTCAGCAGAACAGGGTTCTTGAATCACAGAAGTGACTGCATGAAATCTTAGCCATCCAAAATGAAAGTTTGCATAAAAGTGTAACTAAAGTTTTAGGGCATTGGATTGTGACTGCAAGACCCTGCACTTGCTTTATGACAGTATGGAACCCCATCTGAAATTGGTCCTTATCACAGCTGTATTTAACACCCATTTGCCCCTAAATTTTTATACTTTCAAAATCCATCATGCATATTTGGGTCCCATTTTAATTAATTATCTCCCTCAAAACATATGCAAATTATAAAATTTGTTTCCTAGTAAAATTATCTATATTTAATCTCTTAACTCACTAAGTTCACATAAAATCAGTATTATTTTAATTTGTTGGTTTTGGTTTGGTCACAGTAAAAGTAATTTCAAACACTAGTGTGTACAAATATGACACAAAAGTTTGGTTGGAAGAAAGAGAATTAATACAGGCTCCACATCGCAAGAAAATAATATGTGAATATACATTAAAAAAAAAACTGCCGTAATAAAAAAAATTAATTGATTTTTATTTTCTAATATTCAATTTTATGTATTTTTGTTTTGTTTTATTGAATCTTTGTTCTAGATATTCATTTAAGATATCATAAAAATAATTGAATTAATTCAAATAAACAAAATTAAGAATTTGATAAAATTGTAGATTTTTTAAAACAGGAAACCAATTATCTTTATTTTAAAATAAATTATAGATTAGACAAAACAGAGGATACACATACATTGTTCTATTAATGCATGATATTATATATGCTTAATACTTGAATTTGTAAAGAGTCATTGACAGAATACTAATGTTTCTTTATCTTCAACAACTTTTTCATCTGGACATTGACATCAATTGCTGTATCCAGAGTGCGTCAATTCAGGTATGAAATTCTCTCCTGAGATTCAAATTTCTTCTACAATTTTTTTCTTTATACATGCAAACTAAGTTAAAAATATATTTGTAATTTGTGGAAGATCTGCAATTGTTTTCCCAAAAACTAAGTTGTCTTGAATGCAAGTACTATGTAATTTGGAACCAAATTAAGTATAATGTTACTATGTTATAATTTTGTGAGACTGAAACATAGATATTAAGGTTCATGCCGTGTGTTAAACCTGTTTTCCACAGACTGTGGTGTGCTTTCCCTATCAGAAAGGCGTTATTGAGATAGGCTCAACTGAAATGGTAACATTTGTGTTCTTCTTCGAAAAGCTAGATTCATTATCATTTCAATGTTGAATCTATATGAAGATATGCAGCTCTTGCTTTGTGATGTTTGTAAGCACTGGTACTGTTTATTTTTCATAGGTTATCGAGGACCCTAGTCTCATTCAACATGTGAAGGCTTGCTTCTTAGAAATCTCAAAGCCTACATGCTCAGATAAATCTTCCTCTGTGCTTGATAAGCCTCATGATGACAAATATCCAACATGTACCAAGGGTGACCACAGGGTGTTAGATGCAATGGTTTTGGAGAATCCATGTTCCCTTGAAAAAAATATCAAATTTGATAATCATGATCCTATCAATGAATTAGAAGGTGACAACAATGAAGATTCTAACATGGATTCTCCTGATGGTGTTGAACACCATTACCCTATGAGATCCATGATCGATGGTAT
>Ga0123342_1006159_pt1 | contig 16819 bp, 13 predicted proteins | sample Turbeawhitnodule_FD_89960 | JGI IMG/M metagenome (GOLD analysis project Ga0123342, IMG submission 89960) | Root nodule microbial communities of legume samples collected from Mexico - Turtle bean Mexico white nodule | ecosystem: Host-associated > Plants > Roots > Nodule | place: Mexico: Nepantla... | reverse complement strand
GCGCGTCGGGCATATTGCCGACGGGTGAAATCAGTCCAGCCCATTGTGGTCTCCGTTCGTCCTAAGCAAACAAACAGAATCACAACTGGCTGATTTCACTCAACTCTTTTTCGGTCAGGCTCTGAGAGCCGCTTCACCCACGAATGTTTGGCCCAGAAAACTAACTAGGGTTGCCGTCATTAACTGAAATAGGCGCAGTAGGCTCACGCGCGGGTTGTTCAGCACATCAAAGCGTTTCGCAACTATCGCGCGTGAAGCTCGGCCGTCTGAAGGGGTCAAACCGGATTCGTTCCGCATGCGGCTTTCCTACTCCCTTGGCGAGCGCAACATCTGCTTTATCTACCTCTATTCCACAACATTATGTTGCGAAATATGCACGCGACGCACTGTATTCATGCGCAGGATGAGGGTTATAATTAGCTATTGGGATAACATCATATGACCAAGCTAGATTTCAACTTACTCACCACCCTGGACGTGCTGCTGGCGGAAGGAAGTGTCGCTGGAGCCGCAAAAAGGCTTCGACTTAGTCCCTCGGCAATGAGTAGGGCGTTGTCGCGTTTGCGCGAGACTACTGGCGACCCGCTTCTTGTAAGGGCTGGTCGTCGTGTCGTGCCTACGCCACGCGCGTTAGAATTGCGCGAACGCGTAGGGCAAATTGTCCAAGATGCAGAATCAGTTTTAAGGCCCGCCAATGAACTAGATCTTTCCAAGCTGGCGAGAGACTTCAACGTTCGGACAAGCGAAGGTTTCGTGGAAAATTTTGGCGCTAGATTGATCTCAAGAGTGAATCGAGAAGCGCCACGGGTTCGTTTGTGCTTCTTGCCAAAGCCGGACAAGGAAAGCGCGTCCCTGCGGGACGGTATCGTCGATCTCGAGACGGGAGTGGTTGCGAACGACACGGGCCCTGAAATACGTGCACAAGGTCTATTCCGCGATAGGAACGTGGGTGTCGTTCGATACGGTCACCCGCTGTGTAAAGAGAAGGTCACGGCTGAACGATACATCGCCGGCGAACATATCCTGGTGTCGCGGAAGGGCTTCGATCGTGGGCCAATCGATGATGCGCTCGAAGCGGCGGGCCTTCATCGAAAAGTCGTAACATCGGTCGGCGGGTTCTCCACCGCGCTGGCCTTGGCGCGATCATCCGACTTAATCGCGACCGTGCCGGAGCTTCACACGGATAGCCTGCGAGCCGGCATGTTCACTTTCGAGCTGCCCTTCACGGTGAAGGGGATAATGGTGTCGTTGCTGTGGCATCCCAGGATGGACATGGATCCCGCACACCGGTGGCTTCGAAAATGCTTCAAAGAAGTTTGCTCAGGTCCTCTCGCGGAGGGAGGCGCTAAAAAAGCGTGATGGTGGCGCGAGACATCGGGAAATCTCGCGCCACCGGCGAAACGAGGCTTGCAGAAAGCACGACGACCAGCGTGACATGATCAACTGCTCATCTTCCAACCCAGTTCCACTTCTGGACACCCATTGGCCCGGCAACTTGTACCTCTGGGGTGAAGGCAAAATACGGCGCAAAACAAGATCCTCAAAGATGCTCAACGCGCAACGTATCGCTGAGTGAAACGCGTTAAGTACGATGAGATCGAAGCCGTCGCGATTATACGTCCGAAAAGCCGAACGGCGTAGTGGGTCGCCGAAACTCGTCAGGCAGGATCTGTCGCCCGATAGGCGGTTCAGAGCGGGATAAGCAGTCTATGCGATGACAGAGGCGACAGGTAATGCCGATCGGAGTTGGCGCGGCTTGAGGATGTTGACGCGTATAAACAAGGCGATCGGCGTGATCGGCGTCACAGACCAGTGCAACCGCGCGCTCTACCCGCGAAGCACCGAAGCCGCCACCGCCAGAACTCACCGTGCGGGCAATGGAGAAAAAGCGCTGGCCATCGGGCAACTCCAGCCACTGAGTAACGACCTGACGTGGCGCGGTGAAAACCTGGTGAACAGTCCATAGGGGACACCCGCCGCCATGCCTTGCGAACGGAAATGTGCCACTATTCAATCTTTTTGAGATGTTGCCCGCGGCATCAACCCGAATGAAGAAGAACGGTATGCGCTCATGCCCAGGTTTTTGCAGCGTTGTCAGGCGATGTGCACTTTGCTCGAAACTCGTTCCGAACTGACGGCCCAGGGTTTCGACATCATAGCCCCGAGCTTCAGCTGCCCGGGCAAACGCTGCGTAAGGCATTATGATCGCGCCGGCGCAGTAGGCCGCAAGTGTGCGACGCGCTAGCCGCCGAGCGTTTTCGTTTTCGAATTTGCCTTCCTCGACAGCGGAATTAATCTCCGGCTCGAGTTCCAGATAAGCCAATTGTTGCGCGAGCTGGAAGTTTTGGCTGGCAAAATCGAGCGTCTCATCGAGCAGGATGTCCTTCCGATGCCGATCAAGCCGTCGCAAGGTTCCCGTCATCACGTCCGACGGCAACCGTCGTACCCGTAGCCGATGCGCGTCTCTGAAATAGCTGACTAGACCTCCGGCCCCTGCGATACGGCTGGATAGCTTCTCCGCAGCGGTATCGAGTACCGGAAAGCAATTTCGACGCGCAGATAGAAAGCTTCTAAGCGCTGCGACCGGGTCGGCGATCTCGGCTCCTTCCGCCGTGCCGGCTTCCCTGCGATCAGCCAGCGCGAACTGCTCCTCCTTATAGGCAGTGTGGAGGCGCAGCATGGCATCGGCGAAACCAGGAAAACTATGAACGAAATCGCTGATATCGAGCGACGAGAAGTCGATATCGCCAAAAATCGGGTCGCGCATGGTGGACTGTAGGCGGGCAATAAGGTCAGGTCCGGTATCCTCGGCGAAATCGGAGAGATCGACCTTATAAGCACGAGCCAATCGCAGAAGGGTCTCCGCTGTCATCGGCCGTTGATTGCGCTCCATCAGCGCGATGTACGACGGAGAAATACCCAGGTCTGACGCCATGTCTGCCTGAGTGAGACCCAGATCGCGCCGAAGCCGCCGCAAACGAGGTCCTAGGTACACGCCCGATTTTTCCATTCGTCTCTTACAGCATTACAAAGAACCTTTGTAAAGTTTGACAACATGACATCGCGGAGCGTGGCGAGGCGGGTCGAAAATAGATATCAGCCGGCATCGGAACAACACAGGAGGATGCGATGTCGTATCAAACTAGAGTCGAGGAAGCTGAAAAGCTGATTCAAACAAACGCTAGCTGGACAGGAATTACACCTGAAGCGGTTGCACGGATGCAATTGCAGAACCGGTTCCGCACCGGGCTGGATATCGCACGCTATACCGCGTCCATAATGCGCAGGGACATGGCTGCATACGACGCGGACCCGAGTAAATACACGCAATCTCTCGGTTGCTGGCACGGCTTCATCGGCCAGCAGAAGGTTATTTCAATCAAGAAGCACTTCGGAACTACCGATCGTCGCTATCTGTATCTATCCGGCTGGATGGTTGCAGCTCTGCGTTCGCAGTTCGGGCCGCTACCTGACCAGTCGATGCATGAGAAGACCAGCGTACCGGCTCTCATTGAGGAACTATACACATTCCTCCGGCAAGCCGACGCACGGGAACTGGGCATGCTCTTCAGGGATTTGGACACCGCGAGGGCCGCCGGCGATGAGGCTCGCGCCCGGGAAATCCATCATGCAGTAGACTCCTACCAAACGCACGTCGTGCCGGTCATTGCCGACATCGATGCGGGCTTTGGCAATGCCGAAGCAACGTACTTGCTCGCCAAGAAGATGATCGAGGCGGGGGCGTGCGCGCTCCAGATCGAAAACCAGGTATCGGATGAGAAGCAGTGCGGTCACCAAGACGGAAAGGTGACGGTCCCGCACGAGGATTTTGTCGCCAAAATCCGGGCCTGCCGATATGCGTTCCTGGAACTGGGCGTTGACGATGGCATAATCGTTGCCCGTACCGACTCGCTCGGCGCAGGGTTGACCAAACAAATCGCTTTCAGCGCCAGCGAAGGCGACATTGGCGACCAATACAACTCTTTCCTGGACTGTGAGGAAATCGTTGAGGGCGCTCGCGTGAATGGAGAAGTCCTGATCACGCGAGGTTCGAAGGTTTACCTGCCTAAGCGCCTGCGTTCCAACTTGTATCAGTTCAGACAGGGCACGGGCGAGGACCGCTGCGTCTTAGATTGCGTTAACGCACTTCAGAATGGTGCTGACCTTCTTTGGATCGAGACCGAGAAGCCGCATGTCGAGCAAATCGCTGGTATGGTCGATCGCATTCGCGAAGTAGTCCCCAACGCCAAACTTGTTTACAACAACTCGCCGTCCTTCAATTGGACGCTTAACTTCCGCCAGCAGGTTTTTGACGCTTGGAGCGCTCAAGGCAAAGACGTCACTGGGTATGAGCACTCAAAACTCATGAGTGCTGAGTACGACGCGTCTGAGCTGGCCATGGAGGCCGACGACAAAATTAGGACTTTCCAGAGAGACGGAGCGCGCCGCGCCGGTATTTTCCACCATCTGATTACTCTGCCGACCTACCACACCGCCGCTCTGTCCACCGACAACCTCGCTAAGGAATATTTTGGCGACGAGGGAATGCTTGGCTACGTCGCCAACGTTCAGCGACAGGAGATCCGCCAAGGGATAGCCTGCGTGAAGCACCAGAATATGTCCGGTTCCGACATCGGTGATGATCACAAGGAGTATTTCTCGGGAGACGCCGCGCTCAAGGCTGCAGGTGCACACAACACAATGAATCAGTTCGCCGCATAGAGCTAGACGCGGACCTACTGAAGCCTAAAACTGTCGCATCCTCCCGTCTTTGTGAGGATGCGACGCTCGCTAGCAAACCTAGCAACCGAGGAAAACACTCCGACCCCCGAGGACACGATCCCGAGTGTTTAATACAAGGGCTTCCATGGATGACGCCGGACCGAAACAGGATCTGCGAAATTAGCCTTGATGCCATACCGGCAAGGCGCAATCAGCACGTCGACCGGGAACGCCGATCAGCGATTTCTGATCTTCTTGACGCGAACTATTTCGAGTTGGTTGGACGAGACTGCAAGGGCCCTTATCGGGTATCGCTGTCGCTAAGCGACGGACGACTCGCATTTCACATCGCGGACCTTGAGGGTGCACCTGTTATATCGCACGTCATTTCTGCGCGGCCACTTCAACGAGTGATCAAGGATTATTGGCTGATTTGCGACGCTCACATTCGCGCGTCACTCGGTTCGAACGCCTACCAGTTGGAGGCGATCGACATGGGACGGCGAGCTTTTCATAATGAAGGTTCGCAGCTCCTGAAGGAGCGGCTGGCCTCCAAGATTTCGATCGATCTGGAAACCGCGCGAGGGTTGTTTACACTGATTAGCACCCTCCTATTTGGCAGCCGATTTGTCGTCTAGACAACAATCCCAAGCGATGCTTCGCTCTGTGACACGGTCCGTGGGAGACTAGATGCGTTTCCTATCTTCCGCGAGCTTCACAACGAGGACAACAGAAGAATACGTTAGATCTTGAGGACGTTTCTAAGTGCAGCCGCCTTCTCCATAGCTGTATTGACCTCAGCAAGCGACAGACTGATCTCGCCGATATGCCCAGTCGCGTCCTGAACGACAAAGATGTGGCAACCGAAAGTCGCTAAGACCGCACAGGCTTTCACTGCGGCCTGTCGCGCGTCCGGTGCGTCAACGATGGCTTCCGCGATCTGAATTTTATAGCGCGCCATTTCTATTCTCCTGGAGGTCCATGCATCTTTCGTGGATGGGCACAGTGTAGTGGCCATCAAAAGTGAGGCGACCTGGAGTTTGGATCGCCTTTAAAGTTGGATCGGCGGCTCCCCGATCAGCGCGATCCTTTGAACCCAACCGTTATCGCAGTCAACTGACAGTGTTCCACTGTTCGGAATACTGTGCCGCTACGCAGTGCGACGGGGGCATTATATGCGTCCTCTTTCGAGGCTAGCCCGAGTATCCGATACCTGGCTCACAACGAATTCGTCGTGAGTGAAAACGATCATCGTCATCCCGTACTTGGCTTTCAGACTTCTCAATAACGACAGAATTTGCCTAAGAACGATGAGGTCAAGAGCAGAAGTGGGCGCGTCCGCAACCAGCAGATTGGGCCTCCGCGTGAGCGCGCGGGCGATCGCAAGCCTTTGAATTTCGCCGCCCGAGAGTTCGTTTGATTTTCCGTTCCAAGAAATCCGGCGTGGTTGGAAGGCCAACTTCGACGAGCATCTCCGCAATTTGTCGTCGACAATCTTCCCTCGAATGACAAACCGGCTTGGCAAAATGAAGCGTTTCTTCGAGAACTTCCGCTACGTTGAAGTGCCGAGCGATAGCGAAATGAGAATGTTGTGAAATCAATGCAGTGGATACCAGGCCACCCTGCACTATTGCGACGTTGTTGTGGCCGAGCGTCCCCCATTGCAAGCACGTGCTGTGGACAAGCCGACCGCCAAAACCCGTCATCAGTGTCGACAATCAGCGCATTACTTGCGCCTGGTCTCGGACGGAATTGGCGTCGGGATTGTCCATTCCGAGATCGCTCGAGCGGAATTCGCTGCAGCGGTTGAACTCATTACAATATTGAAGAAGCCGGTGGCATCTTCTTCACTTATCGCGCTGAACGGACTGTCCATGCGCCTCTGCATAAAACCAACTCTTAGAGGCATGTGGTGAGCAAATTGAATGAGTTTGGATCGGCGGCAGTCGACCGCCGATCCAGCGGGCGTTAAGCGACGTCAGCCCAATCGGCTTCGCCCTGCGCACCGAAGATACGCTCAAGGCTAAGGAAGCAGATCATCGCCTTTTCACGCGCGATGACCCCGTCCGCATATGCTCCTGCAGACCCCGCGGCGTCAGGGACAGGCTGCAGCTCACTGATCGACACCGTCAGGATGTCGGAAACGCGGTCAACCATCAGACCGATTGTCTTGCCAATCACATTGGTGACGACAATTGCGCTACGATCAGTGGTGTGCGCGCAAGGCATTCCCAACTTCATCGATAGGTCGACGATCGGGATTACAGTGCCTCTTAGGTTCATGACGCCCAGCACTTCCGGAGGTGTGTGCGGGAGTGGGGTAACCGGTGCCCATCCGCGAATTTCGCGGATGGAGGTGGTGCGCACGCAGAATTGCTGCTCGTGCAACATGAAGGCAATGATTTCCACCCCGTCGGCGGAACTAAGCGAACTCATCAAAATTCCTCCCAGGCGGCCTTGCTTGTATCAACGGCAGCATTGCTGGAGAAAGCCGCTGCTATGCGTCTTTTCATCGTCCGAGCAGGCGAGGGAACCGCCGTTTCTCGCTCAGATGCGACCCTCACCAGACCTCCATTCTCGGCAAGCTTGAACTGCATGAGCAGTTGCGTCAGCGAAGTAACTTCTGTTGCCAAGCCGTGGCTTGCGGCTGTCGTTTCCTCGACCATTGCAGCATTCTTCTGTGTGTCCTGATCCATCTGGTTCACAGCCTGGTTGATTTGCTGCAGTCCAGACGACTGCTCTTGTGCGGACTCCACAATGGCGGCGACGTGACGGTTGATTTCCTGCACTTCAGTGACGATCGCTTCCAGCGCCTTGCCAGTGTCGCCTACGAGCTGAACGCCTTCCTGAACCTGCTCATTGGACGTCATGATCAACGATTTGATTTCCTTAGCAGCATTCGCGGAACGCTGTGCAAGCTCGCGCACTTCCTGCGCAACCACAGCAAAACCCTTACCTGCTTCGCCCGCCCGTGCCGCCTCTACGCCTGCGTTCAACGCCAGGAGGTTCGTCTGGAATGCGATTTCGTCAATGACGCCGATGATATTGCTGATCTCACCCGAACTCTTCTCGATGCGCTCCATCGCAACAACTGCCTGGCGGACAACCTGACCCGACTGTTCTGCGCCACTGCGTGCACGAGCTACAAGCTGGCCAACTTCCTGAGCACGCTTGGTCGAATCTTTCACCGTCGTAGTGATCTGCTCCAAGGCAGCTGCTGTTTCTTCGACCGCGGCGGCCTGCTGTTCGGTACGCTTTGCAAGGTCGTCAGCGGCCGATCGAATTTCACCGGATCCAGCATCGATGGCACGGCTGTTCGCTGCAACACAGTTTAGAGCACCCTGAAGCTTCTCCGACGAACTGTTGAAGTGATGCCTTACGCTGTCAAGAGACTCAATGAAGGGTTGACCAATGCGATAGGTGACGTCGCCGTCCGCAAGCCTCGAAAGCGCCGCGCCAAGAGTATCAACGGCGTGCCTGATGTCTGCCACGTATGTTGCGCTTTGTTCCTCGCGAGCAATACGGTCTGCCTCGTTCTGCGATCTATTCGTCGCCGCTTCCTTTTCGAGGCGGATCCGCTCAAGCGCGTTGCTCCGGAAGATAGCGACCGCTTCGGCCATCTGTCCAACTTCATCCTTGCGGCCGATTTCGGAAATTCCACTCTCTGTTTCCCCACCCGCAAGAGAAGCCATCCGCGAGCGCAAGCGTTCGATGGGGCGGGTAATGCCGCGCGACGCAACAAACATCGACAGAGCGATGCCAGCCAGGAACAAGGCACCGATTGCGATCAAGGATGTGGTAATCGTTGAATTCGTTCTCGCGGTCAGCGCTTTGGTATTCCTATCGAGTTCCTGCGCGGTGGCTTCACCCCACTTGCGTTGTTGAGCCCTCCACCTTGTAATGTCCTTTGCCAGGCTATTTGCAAGCCCCAACGCTTCCTCCGAATTGCGCGCCTCCTCAAGCTTGAGAACCATCTCCGCTTTCCCGATAATGGAGCGAGCACCCCTTCTTAGCTCTTCGATCTCGGCGGCCTTTTCCGGCATCAGCTTCACGGCCTTGTCCATCCGCGAGTCGAAAGTCGCGATGTTTTCCTTGTAGTCCTTTCTCGCGGCCGCGCCTTCAATCGGATCGACGTTCGTAAGTACCTGCGCAACGGCATAACCCATCGCGATCAGCGAGCTACTTGCACGAAATATCTCTGTAGTTCCTACGGATTCGTTCGCAATGAAATTGTTGTAGGCGGTGTCGGCCGCTTTGTAGTTGTAAGAGACCACAGAGATTCCAGCTACGCCAATGACGCAAACGGGAACAATCAACGATAGTATTTTGGAGCTGACTTTTGCGTTATCGAGAAACGACATTTTTTTCCTCTGATGGGGATGCTACGGCTCCGTCCGTGTGCGGGAACCGCGTATACAAAAGGAGACATCACACGATCCGCACCCGTTCATCGGATGCGTAATTTCAGCTGTCACGAACTTTACGTCTATGAAACATACGCTGGTTCGAGATAACCGAATGGGTAGGCCGCACCAGTTAACTGATCTCTAAAATTGCAGTAATCTCCAAATCGTCCCCTTCCGATTTCCGACATGCGGAAATCTAGGACGGTAGGCCCTGACAAATCACCGACGAAAGGTGATAGGTCCACTCCCGTCAGTCGTAGCCGTTAGCCTAAGTTTCGGCAGAGCATTCTGCCATTCGTTGGCCAGAGCGTGCTTGCGGGAACGGCATGCATCATCAGCAGGAGAACGAAATGCAGGTTCAGGAGGAGGAGTTTTGGCTCGAAGCGTCGGAAGGACGTCTCTACGCCAAGACGTGGCGACCGACTATGAGCGGGAGCTGGACGGCCAGTCCCATATTGCTGTTTCATGACTCTCTTGGATGCGTGCAGCTTTGGCGTGACTTTCCGCAGCTGCTGTCGTTACAAACTAACCGGACAATCATTGCATATGACCGAATTGGATTCGGCCGCTCTGCACCCGCGCAGGCAAAACTGCAATCCGATTTCATCAGCGATGAAGCAGCGGAAATTGTGCCCATTGTACTACAGCAGTTAGGCTTAACCGAATTCATCGCGTGTGGTCACAGCGTCGGTGGCGCGATGGCAATCGAAGCGGCCGGGCACTTTCCGAGACTTTGCCATGGGGTCATCACGCTAGGAGCCCAGGCGTTTGTGACAGAGCAAACTGTGTTCGGCGTGCAGGCCGCAAAAGCTGATTTTGAGGCACCAGACGAATTCAAACGCCTCGAGAAGTATCACGGGGAACGAGCGCGGTGGGTGTTGAATGCCTGGACTGAGACATGGCTAGGTGACGAATTCAAGGATTGGAACCTCGATGAACCGCTGGAACGAATCGCGTGCCCAATCTTGGCAGTTCATGGCGACCGGGACGAATATGGCCCAATAGACCACGCCGTTCGGATCGCGGGAGATAGAGGCGAAATAAGTATTCTTCCATCGATAGGGCATAGTCCTCACCGACAGGATCCGCTTCGCCTAGCAGAAGTGATTGCAAAGTTCATACAAAGCAGAGATCTGCCTTGAGGTTCGGGCGGAAGCCCAGATCAGACGGCAGGCCCTCGCGAGCCTGCCGTTAAGGGCTTCTGCGCTCAAGCAGCTCGCTCATCATGCGAGCGGCGCGTCGCTGTTCGCGTGGACTTCACAGCGTCCAGCACGTCTGACTGGAAACGCGAGGCATTGTCGATTTTTGAACTGGCCAATCATTCGCGGCAGCCGCACGGCCTCATCAGCAAGCCGGTTGGCCCCAGCTGTGGTCTGTTCGACCATCGCAGCGTTCTGCTGAGTGACCTGGTCCATGTCGTTATGCGAGGCGAAACGATCTCTTGGGTGCGTGACTCGCGCTTTCGCCGATTCCTGAGATCAGCGACACGGGTCGCGTGCACGTCAATACCAAAACATGGGTTCCCTACATTTATCCCAAGCAAGCGGCGAAGCCGACATTAGAGCCAGCAGCCAAGCCGACTGCCACGAAGCCCGCACCGAAAGGTCGTGCAAAAACAGCTCCTCGGATAGGAAACCCCGGCCAAACGCGGACGCAAGCCCAAAGCCCAGCCGACCAAAGAAGCTTGATCGAAGTCCGCGGAAGCGGCTCAGACCGCTGACAAACCCGCCGGTATTTGGGCGCGTTCGTTTTGCCGATTGGATTTTTGGGTTGAATTGTTTTGAGCCGACGAGGGCGTGTCGGTCGACGTCATGCCCGGTTTCTCTCTGTTGTCAGTGCCGTGGCGATCTTCTTGCTGTTCCGGGTGGCTGGGGCCATGAGACACTGGCATGCGACGCGGTGAGACTTCGGAACCGGGGATAGCAGTGAGCGACAGAGGTGCGTCGGTAGTCTGGGCCGCGGACAGATCCGCGGCTTAAATTTCTCTTGACGCCGCTTTGACCGCCTAGAACCGCTTCAAGCGGCCCGGCCGACGGGCATATTTTGGCGGCGCTCATCAAGTTGGAACTGCGACAGCAATCGCATGAGAGCATGGGCTTCGGATTCCAGACCATGGCTTGCAGCGGTGGTCTGCTCTACCATTGCCGCATTTGACTGCGTGTCTCGGTCCATCTGGTTCACTGCGGCGTTGACTTCCTGCAAGCCGGCAGCCTGCTCTTTAGCGGATGTAACAATGGCAACTACGTGGCGGTTAATTTCCTGGACCTCCGCGACGATTGTGCCCAGTGCTTTGCCGGTGTCACCAACGAGTTGGACGCCTTCATTTACCTGTTGGTTGGCAATAAGCACCTGGGCCTTGATTTCTTTTGCGGCGCTCGCAGATCGCTGGGCAAGTTCGCGCACTTCTTGAGCTACCACCGCGAAGCCCTTGCCCGCTTCCCCGGCGCGGGCGGCTTCAACGCCAGCATTTAGAGCCAACAAGTTGGTCTGGAAGGCAATCTCGTCAATGACGCCGATGATTTTTCCGATTTCACCTGATGAATTCTCGATGCGCTCCATTGCCGTGACAGCTTGACGTACGATTTCACCGGACTGTTCTGCGCCAAGGCGAGCGCGACCAACGAGTTCCCCTGCATCATGTGCCCGTGCGGCGGATTCTCTAACTGCCGTGGTGATCTGCTGAAGCGCGGCTGAGGTTTTTTCCACCGCCGCCGCCTGCTGCTCGGTGCGCCGTGCAAGATCGTCGGCTGCTGACTTGATCTCCTTTGCGTTGCCATCAATGCCCGACGCATTTTCCGCAACACGGCTGAGTGCCGCCTGAAGTTTTTCCGCCGAGTTGTTGAAATCGGACCTTGTATTGTCGAACTCGCCGAAAGGTTCGAGCAGGCGATAGGAAACGTCGCCGTTCGCCAATTTCGAAAGACCCGTCGCGATGCTGCTAACCGCGAACTTCACGTCACCGACATACTTCTTGCGCCGTTTGTCGCGCATGGCCAACTCGCCCGCGTTAAGCTCGTTTGTAGCCTCCACCTCGTTTTCCAACCGCACGCGAGCCAGAGCATTTTCGCGGAAGACCGCCACGGTGTTGGCCATCTGGCCGATCTCGTCCTTTCGACCGGCACCGGGAATTGCTCCTTGGGTTTCACCATCCGCCAATGAGACCATTCGTGCTCGCAGTTGCTCAAGCGGTTTGGTCATCCCTCGTGAAGCAACGACCATCGCAACGATGAAGGTTGCGATGGATGCGACGATAAGGAAAGTAACGGACGTAAGGATTGTCGAGTTCGTCCGAGCTGTCAGTTGCCCGGTCCTTTCACTCAAGGTTTTGGAGTTAGCTTCGTTCCACGCGCGCAGATTGGCTTTCCATTCACGGATATCATTTGAAGTTTTCCGAGCAGCAGTCACAGCATCTACGACCAGACCATTCTGCTGCATTTCAATTACTTTTTGAGCCACCGCGACAATCTCGCTCGCGCGATCCATGAACGCTTTGATCTCGGTTGCCTTCTCCGGAAGGCGTGACGCGGCGCTGTTTAGACTATCAGCAAGTTTCTCTGCGCTGACACCAATGTCTTCGTTCGCCGCTTCGATCTCTCGGGGATCCCCGCGGGCGACGACTTGACCTATCTCGAACCCGATGGTGATCAGTGCCTCACTTGCGCTGTACATCTCACCCGCGGCGACCGCTTCGTTGGAGATGAACTTATTATAGGCTGCATCGGTGGCTTTGTGGTCGACCGAAACCATCAAAACGCCAACGATGCCGATTGTGCATGCCGGAATTACTGCCGACAGAATTTTCACACGAACTTTTGCATTTTCGAGGAATGACATCAGTAAGCCTCTTTCAACTATGGGTCCCGGATCCGAGGATCACGACGAGATGACTGCAAGCGGTGTTGTCGCACCGTTTATAGATAATGGGCACTCGAACTGGATCAGCGGGTCGGCTTTGGCTGCACAATGAAGAAGCTGGGTATCGACCTGCTGACCCATTTCTGGCCAGATGTCCAAAAGGTTTAGTGACCCCGGGTTAACCCAATTGTAAAACAGCGATCGGACGCCTCACGTGACGTCCTGTTTTCTGCACTGCAGAAATTCTGCTGCTGCGCATTCGGCAAACGATCTGTCCATCTTAAACGGGCTTCTAAATAATGTTGTCATGTTCAGCAGTAACCGTCGCACAGCTTAGATCGAATTCTAGGCGAGTGGGGACGGAATTACGCTTTCTCGGTCGGCGCGCGTTCAGTGTGGATGATAGCGGTCGAATCAAAAGATGGCCCTCTGCCCGGACACGAGCAACCGCTAGATAACCCTCACACCGAAGCCGGCGTACGCGAGGGCCTCTGCGAGGAGCTGCGCGGCGTCTTGCCTTGAGTGCTCGGTGCGAAAGCATCCGGCCCTGTGGTCAAACGCAAAGCCCGCGTTCTCAATAGCCCTAAGCGCTGGCAGTTGCTCCGTTCCCAGGTTAGCTAGCGTCAAGCCATCGCCCTCCAAGCGGAATGCAAAGGCATGCTGCGGGGATCCACCTAATTGCGACGGTTCTCTTGTTGTCGGACATAAAGCTGCCTTAACGGGGAGAAAAATTTGATGCCGACATGCTCGATGTCTCAAGCATCTTCAAGACCACCCACAACAACATTCCGGACAGCGAAAGACCACGTCGCCTAGTTGAAGGTGGAGGCGGCGGCTTCAATTTTTAAGAAGTCGGGGATTGGAAGGTCCGGTATTTCTACCGGACGATACTCAGATCGCGGCTACGCGACCGCGCATCCTCGATTCCGGCTATTCGGCGGCAACTAACGATTCCGCGAACAGGTAGGGAGCGAGGCCTATTGACTGCTTGGCGGCATCCGATGGAGCAGAACCACTGCTCACCAGGTGTCGCATCCGACTAGCTGCGCCGGCCGGCGAGTTGTCTACGCGGCTCCAGGAGCCAGAGAAGCACCAGAGCCATTCATTGCTGTATTCTGACAGCCCAAAAGCTCTGACGCTGTATGATTGCCAATCACGTTCTTGCGCCATGATAGGGATACCAGCACTTGGGCCCCATCCCACGGCGCAGGCAACCGTGTTGCAAACGTTGGCTTGAGGATCACGCTGATACTGACCGTGCGCGTCAGAAGCGTAAAACGACATATTGAACTCGTTTTGATGCAAACCCTCGAGGAAGTCTGCCAGAAGCAGAAGATTGTTCTTGTTCACTACAAAAACTCCGAATAGCCCGTGGTGCTTGTTTAGGGGTCAGATGCGCCAAGTCGCCTGTTATCATCCGAGCCCGAAGAACGTTTGCCGCTGTGCAGAAAAATGCTCATGAAGACTGGCGCGCTTGTAAAAGCTGGCCTGTATTCGAATTTGAGTTACCCGAGCGGGGTGACGCACGCGAACAAAGATAGTGCATACCGCGCCGCTTGCCCTTTGGCATCCCAGGTGTTCCGTTGTAGGTGCTGATACTTAGAAAAGAGAAAGAAAAATGACGCTGGATGAACTCGAAAGGTTGAGCCCAGATGAAATCAACGCCCACGCCGAGGCGGCGGTTCTCGGACAGATGAGGATTATGCAGGCCGCAATCGAGGCATTGATCACTGTTTCACTTCACCCTGAGCAGGTTCAATTCAAGATAGCCCAAGCCATGGACGAACTGGAAAGTGCTACTTCGCCCGATCCGCGCCTCGCTTGGGTGCCGAAAGCAATTGCCAAGGGAGCTTCCGTGCTAGCAAAACGCTTCGACACCGCTTGCCAAGTCAATACAGATCGTCCGTCTCCTAAAGCTCATTAAGGCGCCTGTTGAACGCAAGGAGCCGGACCGATTTGCGCGGCCAATGCATTTGAAGCGATCGCACGTTTCTCAGTCGTGTTATCCGTCCCACTCCCACGGAACTGTCGCCCGGACGCGCCCCGAAGACACAGCTCCTGGTGGCTTTTTCTTCCGCACCGCGGACTTTTCGGTCCGATGCCCTCTTCAGTATTCTCAAGGCCATCGATTTATTTCAATAGAGTCGCACCCTTCGGGGTACGGGCGTGACCACGGACAATTGTCCTGTCAGCGGGCCTTGGCGGGCAATCCAAAATCTGTCGTTGGAGCTTCGGCAAAGCATTCCAACCGCCCGTCACAAACAGCATGATTATGACTAAGAACTGCTGATCTCACCAGCGCACTAAAGCAGGGAAGCGCTGGCAGGGCACTGCCACGAGGCCCACGGGTCTTCGCGTCCTCCGTTATCTCATGCCGTCTGACGACCAAATTGATCCTCTGGGGACATTCAGCGTCTGCTCGAGCCGGCGAAGCTCAAGTTCGACGGGGAAGCAAGGTAGAAGCTTACCCAGGTGAGAACACCGAGATTTTCAAGCGGGCTACCGGGCTGATGGGCATCCACGGTATCGAGTATGCCTGAAGCAGTTGTGAACCGGGGGTTCGGGTTCATCACAACCGGCTGAATTCGGCAGCTAAACGTCCGTTCTGCGCAAGGTACGCTGGCCAAAGTGCCTCGCCAGCCCCGAACTACCGATCTGCGGAACGGACTGGATGACGAGGGCGAGCCGGTCTGCAAATGCTGCAACGCAGACACTCCACGCAACGGTCAAGCATTGTTCAGGTGTCCGTCCCAGTCGCGGAGCATCTTCCTTGAGGTGAGGGGCGTCTCCGCCCGCGACGCCGTGAAAGAACGAGGCGATTTCATAGGACCGGCCCGCTTGATGAAAATCGCTTTTAGCTCTATCAGCGCCGGAACGTCCCTCTAAGGCCTGCCGTCCAATGAAAGCTTTCCTGCGAACCGCCAGATTGCTGCTCGGCGACCTAGCATCGAGCCTTCTCTTCCTCATCCTGTTCTACATCACGCACAGCGCTGTCCTTTCTGTATGCCTCGGTGCGCTGCTGGGCGTCGCTCAAATCGCGATCCAATTAGGCCGGCGAATGCCGATCGACGTCATGGAATGGTTAAGCCTCCTTCTGGTGATCGCATCCGGCACTGCAACCGTGCTCACGGACGATCCTCGCTTCGTGCTATTCAAAGCGAGCGCGATTTACGCGATTGTCGGCGTCGTGATGCTCAAATCAGGTTGGATGAACCGTTACCTGCCTTCGATTGCCAGGACCGTCGCATCCGATATAGCGACCTGCGTAGGCTTTGCGTGGGCTGGCCTCATGTTCATATCGGCCATACTTAATGCTTACCTTGCCGTGAACGCCGACTTGGCCACCTGGGCCATGTCCATGACAATATTCGGAATTGTCAGCAAAATAGTGCTCTCTATCGGAGGATTTGCGGCGATACGCCTTACAACGCACTTCCGAGTCCGGGCCTTGCCGGCCGATAAGCGTGAAGCCCTGCTCATATCTACAGGTTGGCGTGCCGCCGGACGCGTCGAGCAGTAGACGGTTCATTGGGTCTAGGAGGTAGGCCTCCGAGCTTCCCGGGGCGCGCGAGGTAGGTTTACTGGAGTGGCCTAGGAACAGTTGAGAATGTCCCCAATGTGGCCGAATATTTGATTTCAGCGGCAAACTGCGAGATCACCCATCCTCCACGTAATGCTTGACCCCCCGCTACGAAAGCTACCGCAACACCAAAGCTTTCGTGGGTCGCTCAATGGCAGGAACGAGGGTGCAGGTTACGGCGCCCCAGACTCGCTGGATTCCTATTGGTTCGTAAGACGCCCTTGTCAGCTCGAGAGATTGATCAAGGTGATCCTCT
>Ga0123342_1006158_pt1 | contig 16819 bp, 8 predicted proteins | sample Turbeawhitnodule_FD_89960 | JGI IMG/M metagenome (GOLD analysis project Ga0123342, IMG submission 89960) | Root nodule microbial communities of legume samples collected from Mexico - Turtle bean Mexico white nodule | ecosystem: Host-associated > Plants > Roots > Nodule | place: Mexico: Nepantla... | reverse complement strand
TATACATTTGCACCTCTTATATTTATATCTACACCTCCCTTTATGTTCTACTAAAAATACTCAAAAGTAATTACAAAAGAAAGACATCCAATGATGCTTAGTTGGCCCATATCTTCTATTTGTGGGGCTTGAGCTTAAGCTTGAACTTGTATTTGGGCTTGGGCTTGGGCTTTTTTTATCATGGGCTTGGGCCTCTTCCATCATCCCCTCCCTCTTGAAAAGGATTTGTCCTCAAATCCAATGCTTCTTCTTCATTATCATTATGTGGATGTATGTAGCTGGATGGTTTCCATCACGAGGTACGTCCCATATGTAGCCAAGAGAGATGAGCCCAAGACGAAAGCCAGGGAAGGGTCAGCCACCAGGCCCAAATTGCGATTATCCTATAAAGAGCTCTTGAGCATGCCAGGGGTAGCGGACAAGCTAAATTTTCCCTCAGAAGATAGATCGATCCTTGGGATCATGAAGAGATGCTTGGTGTGAATTCCACCTAGCATTTGGGCACAATGTCAACAGATGCATAGGCTTAGGTTTCTAACTGGCTAGCCTGGCCAAGGAAGAATTCTTGAAGGAGTATCTCGAAGCTAACCAGGAAGAACCAAAGGGAGAGGTTTCTATCAGGGACCAAACACATGAGACACCAGTTCATGGTGACTTGAACACCATTGCGGGAGGATTTTCCAGAGGAGGAAGCTCGGCCTCCATGTGTAAGCGATACGCGCGAGCAGTGATGTCCTTGGATACAAGGATACCTAATCATCCTCCATAGCCCACTCTCTACTTCACAAATTTTGACTTGGAAGACGTGTTTCCTCACGAGGATGATCTGGTGGTGATATTCGTTGTTATCACATGGCGAAAGGTACATAGAGTGTTGGTCGATCGAGGGAGCTCGGCTGGTGTGAAGTTCTGGGCAGCGTTCACCAACTTGCAGTTATCCCTTGATCAGTTGAGGCCATACGACGAATGTTTGGTTGGTTTTGTTGGAGATCGGGTAGAAGTACGAGGGTACGTTGAGCTAAGGACGACCTTTTCTGATGAAAGTGCGGCCACGACGATTACCATCAGGTACATCGTTGTTAACGCATCATCTGCTTACAACTTACTTTTGGGGCGATCTTCACTGAATAGATTGGGCGCGGTAGCCTCAATCTCCATATGAAGATGAAGTTTCCTTCTTCTGAATGAGGGGTGATCACCATAAAGGTCGATCAGAAGACAACACGAAAATGTTATGAGAGTAGTTTGAAGAATCGAAGAACAACTTATGCAATCACCATCCAGGTAGGAGAACCAGGATGGATTGCAGAGACATATGTCATCAATGAGAGACGACCTGAACCTACTAGAGAAGTCCAAGAGAGAGAGATAAAAGGAAAGAAGTTCAAGCTCAGCACCTCGTTGTGCAAGGAGCTAGAAGATAAGATAGTCGATGTGATATCGAAAAACATGAATGTTTTCGCATGGTCATCCACAAACATGCTCGGGATAGACCCAGATTTTCTATGCCATCGACTTACCATGGATGAAAAGGTCAAACCCGTGGTTCAAAGGCGAAGAAAATTCAATAAAGATAAGTGCCTCGTCATCCGAGAAGAGACTCAGAAGCTCTTGGATGTTGGCCATGTAAGGGAGATCCAGTACCTTAAGTGGTAGGCAAATGTTGTGTTGGTAAGGAAGGCCAACGGGAAGTGGAGGATCTATGTCGACTTCATTGATTTGAACAAGGCTTGTCCCAAGGATTCCTACCCACTCCCGAGCATAGACTCCTTGGTTGACAACGTCTCAGGTTGTTGGTTGTTAAGTTTCCTAGACGCGTTCTCGGGGTATAATCAGATTCGTATGCACTCGAAGGAGGAGAGTAAAACAACCTTTATGGTCGAGGTCGCCAGTTACTTTTACAAGGTCATGCCCTTTAGCCTGAAATATGTTGACCCAAATTATCAAAGGCTGATGGATCGAATCCTCGCCCCAATGCTCGGGCAAAACGTTCAAGCATATGTAGACGACATGGTCGTAACGTCAAAAAGGAAAGATCAACATATTACCGACCTGGAAGAACTATTTGCAACAATAGAGAGTAGAACCTGAAGCTTAATCTAGACAAGTGTGTGTTTGGGGTGGAAGCATGGAAGTTTCTTGGCTTCTTGTTGACAAAAAGAGGCATAGAGGCAAACCCCGACAAGTGCGCGATGATCATAGGGATGAGAAGCCCGACCAATGTGAAGGAAGTACAACAGGTGATCGGGCGCATGGTCGCCCTATCTCGTTTCTTGTCGGCCAGTGGAGATAAGGGGTACCCTTACTTCCAGTGGCTCGAGAAGAACAATCATTTTGTGTGGACTAGTGAAAGCGAAGAATCTTTCACCGAGTTGAAAGAGTACTTGGCCAGTCCCCCTGTTCTTGGTAAGCCAGCCCCAAGAATTCTCATTCGTCTTTATTTTGTGATCATAGATCGAACAATCAGATCGATCCTCTTGCAAGAACAAGATAAGGTCCAGAGGCCAGTCTATTTCGTAAGCAAGGTGTTGCAAGGACCAGAGACTCAGTACCAAGATATCGAGAAGGCTACCCTACCTGTGGTGTTCGCAACTCGAAGGCTTCGCCATTATTTTCAGAGCTTTATTGTTATTGTCATGACCGACCTTCCCATACGTAAGGTCCTTCAAAAGCCTTATATAGTAGGTCGGATGGTCTGCTAGGCGATTGAGCTATCTGAGTTTGACATACAATATGAACCACGAGGGCCAATCAAGGGTCAAGTATATGCAGACTTTATGGTGGAACTTTCATCCAAGGACTTTCAACCTGATCCTAATGACTTCTAATGGGTCCTTTCGATAGATGGATCCTCTAACCAATAAGAGAGTGGAGTTGGGGTCATTTTAGAAGAACCTAACGGAATCTTAATTGAACAAGCCCTCAGGTTTGCGTTTAAAGCAAGCAACAATCAAGCTAAGTACGAAGCCTTGATAGCAAACCTCTTCCAAGGGAACCATTTAGGGACACCCATAGTTTATTGCTCGTGTGTTTGGCCTAAAAAAAAATAAAGAAACACTTCCACAGTTGGTGAGATGCCAAGTTGTGAACACAAAATAATGAAAGTTCGGATGAATGCCTAACTATTTGGGTGTAGCTAGACATGAGCTACATTGAGCTCGGTCAGTAGCTGAGAACCTTATTGAAAAAGGTGGCGTAAAAACAACAAAATGAACCATCGGGGTCCGACGACTCGTCACAACAGATAGGTTCCCCCTCCCTACTCTCCACAATTTTAACATACCCCTCGTATTTTTTACTCATGGTACACCCGTTTCCTCTCAAATCCCTAAGGCGTAAATAGGTTATGTAATAGGAAACCTCTTTTAGAAGCTCGTTTTTAATCCAGGGATACATTGAACCATAATCCATTAAAGATATAGCTAAAACACAGCCATAAATAAAAATAAAATACAAGCACAATTCAGGTCAGGCAGAGAAAGCGGATCAAAATAAGATTACAGTTCTGGCGATGCAATCGATAAGATGAACAGATATTTTGCAATAGAGATTAGTGGAGAAAAATATCTGGTGTGAAGAAGGTGAGTGATAGCTTGACGATGAGAAGAAGTGCGAAGAGAGTTTTTTAAGTAAGAAAGGTTCTGAGAGTAGAAGTTTCTGTAACGAGTAAGGGAGAAGAAATGAGTTTTTAATTATTTGAAAGGATGAGATGAAGCGGCAACGCTTCCTCGCCGTTGATACATGTGCCACGTGGACGCTCCAGATTTAGTGTGGTGGGATGTCTCATCAGAAAACGCTTCGATAACTACGCCTTACCTACCCTCTGCGAAAGCGTCTCGTCAGTTGCCAACGCTAGAAAGACTCTTCGCCTAGCCAAGCTCGACTCGAGTTTGGGGGACTTGAGCAGTGGCCAGGAGTGCTCGGGACCTCGGTCCAAGCGATTAGGTTAGCTTGGTTTTTGGGCAAGTATGGGCCCAAAGGGTGGGCCATGAGCTCGACCCAGATATTGGAAGACAACTCGAAAAAGATAATTAAAATAAAAGAAATATTCTGATTGTTTATCATACATACACTTATTAAATACCAATAAAAGTTGTTGAGAATAAAGTAGTTAGTACCCGAGAATAAAGGTGCACGTAAACAATATGTTTTTCTGTTATGATTATATGTATTCTGTTGAGATTATATTCTCCTTGTTGAAATCTCGCTCTGTTAAGATTAGAGAAAACCGTTGAAGGGATATCTATAAAAGGGGCTTGAGACCTCTAGTAAAGGTACAATGTTTCTGAATACTTAGACTGAAACTAATTTGATATTTTTGAATGCTCTCACTGACTTGATCATTGGAGTGTGATCAACAGGTAAAGTCCTCTTTGTCCCAGGGGAGAACCAAGTACATCAAAACACTAATTGGAGACAAATCAAAGGAAGAACATGCCCTTTCAATCTGTCTGAGGTCAACCGGCGAAAACAAAAATAAAAGAAAATGTTTGATAAATTAAAATTAACTTAAGTTTTTTACAAATTAACTAATATAATAATTGATTTTAATTTATGAAAAGGTTAATTTCAATTTCTCTTTTCTAAAAAACGTCCAAATTAACTCAATATTACCAATAATTGACATCTCATGAACATTTCCACATGTAATAAATTACTTAAGTCAGTTTTTCAATTTATGAACTATAATTAATATAACTTGAACATGTATATGTAGAAACTAATTAAAACCAAAGTGGCTGAGTTAGAGAGATTAAATACTTATATAAAACCCAAGAACATTTAGAAATAAAACAAAGGAATTGCAAATCAGTTCATTTGTTACATTTTAACAAAGTTCAGGGAATGTCACAATTTAAGGCCACATTATATGGCACAACTTACCTAGACTTAGACTCATTACTTAGAAATATAGATAGATTATTGTCAGCTAGTTATCTAAAAGTGCTTATTTCAGAAGAATGTTAACCCTCTTAAGGTGATGAACTTCTCTTGTATCTCAGCTACACGCTGGACAGAGTTGGCTTTCTTCCGCTCCCATTTTGATTTTTCAGATAATCCATGCTGAATCTCCCCAACAAGGGTCAGAATTGAGTTGGCAACACTTGCTTCTCCACAAGTCAGTTCAACCTTACGCTCTTGCATGCTTTCTAAGGCACCACATATCTCCTTTCTTTTTGATTGAAGTTTCTGAATTTGATCATCAATTTCTTGGATTGCTGCAGAGTTTCTCTCGATTTCAGACTGTATCTGAGCTACTTTGTCCTTGTAGTCAAGTTTTAGACTAAGAACTTTGCTTTTCTTGGCCTCCAAGTCACCTAAGAATCTGTCTGCCTTTACTATGTTCCCATTGGCCTCATGGAAAGCCACACTGGCTAAGGGAATTTCTTCCACCAATTTTAACTTTGCCATCTGATCAGCACTGAGGGTAGCATCTTTGCAGATTTGTGATGCAAGCATTGCAACTTCTATCACAGCATTGTTACAAGAGACCAAAGAAGGGAAGTCTCCAGCAAGAAGGGAAGAAAGTTTCTTCTTGCAACACTCTATCGTTTGATTATCCATAGTGTTGGTGGAAGGAGCCATATGATCTGATGAACTCTCAGAATGAGGCATAACAAGCAAGTCCTCCAAGTTATCAAGATAGTCATCAAAATTCTCTAAAACAGTGGTCACATTGGGATATTTCTCTCCAGATATCTGCATACCAGATCCTTTTTGACAATCTATGTTGCCATAAAAAATCTCAGTTGCATCAACTTTTGCCACTTCATTATCCAGAAGGCATAAATCAAGGATGTTATTTGCATCTTGATCAGGGGATAAAGACTGGCCAACACGAACACGTAGTCTAGAAATTTTCCTGGATGGTTGACTGCAGACTTTTGTTCTTCGTTTTAACTTCCTCTTGGTGCTAATCTCTTCTGTGGTATCTTCTTCAATCTGCAGTGGCTTCACTGGAGGGGTAATGGGCATAGATTGCACAGCTAGAAGGTCATATACATCAATTAGTAAGAAATATATAAAATGAAGAAGGGACAACAGAAGTTGCTAGAATATATGAGCTAAAGTCAAGTTCTTCAGTAGCATATATAAAAGGATCCCAACTTATTTCACAAACTTGACACAATATTCTTGATTCGTTCATTTCAGAACTAAAATATTCACCTCGTCACCTTCACTTTGCAAGTTATTCGGAAAGACAACTGACCCACCACACATAAAAAATTAACAGGAAACAATCAGAAATATAAGTCTAGTATTATTCAGTCCCATACAAGGAGAACTGTCAAGGAAGAGAGATAATCAACAGCAGACTATGTAAACCAAGACAGGTAGAAGGCCTTGTGCAAGAAAAAAAATACTCAAATACCACAAATCAAGACGATGCCAAAATGCAAACATATGTTGACAACTCAATGAATTGCTCCAGATTACAAATGCTAAAAGCAGAGAAGGAGAAATGACTTTTTTACTGAAATGTGTGTCCAATGATGAGATGGAGAAATTTTGAAAGATTGTAAACTGGTGTGTTGTCAAAAGTAACATTTTTCAACAATTAAAAAAGCCTAAGGCAAAAATGGATGAGAAAATAAACACCAGGTTGAAAGCAAACCTTTTGTGGGAGTTTTCTCAGTAGAGGGTATCTGCCAGCTAAATAAATCAAAGAATGCTTCAATGGCCATGCTAGGAAAATTTGATTCGATATATCTCTCAACATCAGGCTTAGTTCTCAAGCTATGTCTCCTGCTAGAAGAAGTCTGAAGAGATTTTGGAAGATAAAGATGTCTATCTAGAAAATATCCAGCCTTGTTTGTCCTGCTCAACACTTTCCAGCCCCATACATCACCAGGATTTGGCCACCCCTCAGGTGCATATGGCAAACCTTCACCAGAAGAATAAGGTGACACTGGTTGAAGATCAAAGGTTTTATCCTTATAAGGATTGCTTTCAAATGGAGAGTCATTCTCCTCTTCATCCTGGCAACTGCAATAACACAGGACAGCGTCAACTGCTGATAACCATACAGTCCTACTACTCAAGTCACTGCCATAATTTCAACTTCAGTCAACTAATGTGGAGATTATCACAAAATACTGTGTGTACACAAAGGTAGAAAAATGTTGCTGACTTCATTCACCACTGAGGAATTAACCTAATATGTTAACCATGGCCTAACCGTTATAAAAAGTGAAAAAATAGTTTTTCAAACTCTCCAACATGACAAAATAAAATGTTGAATTTCAGCCCACAATGTGAGAGATAAGAGTTTTCAACAATTACTTGGTAACCACATGCAACATGCTCTCAGAATTAGAAAATGTACAGTGTCACTGTGATCAATTTAAACTACCAAGCCCTTTTCTGAAACAATGACAACAAAAGTCTCATGGAAATATCTTTTAACAACTTCAACAACATTTGCATGGCCCTTAAAACAAATAATGTTTTCAATAATCAACATTTTATATATAGAAGCAGCCAGATTTTCAAACAAGGGTACTTTTAGGCCTTAACGGGTAAGATTTTCACAGTATCTTCATGGAAAACAGAGAAATTGATAGGAGCAACCATTATACAATCAACATTGGTCAAAAACCACACAAACCCCCTTGGTGGTGAGCATGGCAAACTACATAATCATTTTGTCCAAAACACACTGCTAGTGTTCCTGATCAGCAGGTTTTTAACCAAAAAAATAAAAAATTGATCTTTTCTAAGCAAGAAGAAAAAAAATGGTACATTACCAAACACAAGAGAACAAAAATGAAGCGAAGAGGGAAAAGGTGAAAAGTTACCTGATGGGAATGGGAGAGTGTGATGGAGCCATGGACGGAAGAGAGGTTACTGGCAGAGAAAAGAGAGAAAAGGGGTGATGGGATTGCAATGAACATTGCATGTGGTGTTACCATTATTAATAACTAGATTTTAGTAACATTCCTGCAAAAATGGGGTCCACCTACAAGTTTTAGTTTTTAATTAATCCACTTACATGTTGTTTGATGAACATATTCACAATTTATAAACAAAATGTGGTAAACATCACTCCTACGATTTTCAAATATCAATTCCCTAAGTTTTTAATTGGTCAAAGTTTTTTCTTTGAATGTGGTTTAGCTATTTATTTATCAAAAGAAAGTAATTTCATACATTAATTAATAAAATGAAATTATGTTAAATTAACACTGTATTATTGTATTATTATTGTGAAGAAGCCGTGTCAATTTAAAGTAGTTCTAACTTTAATGTAATTAAATTTACCTATAAAATTATAAGATGGCATAACTCGTCTATTTTAATAATTTTTTAAAATTTTATCTTTTAATAATTAATATATAAAATTAACTGGTAAAAAAAACCTAATTCAGCTAACTACTCTTATAATTTATTTATATTCTATTGTTTTTCATTGATCATCACTTCATTATCATGTGATTTTTTTTTTACTTGCAGAGGTACTTTATTTTTTAATTAGGAAGTTTAAGAAAATTATAAAAGATGATAAGAGATTTCCTAAAAACAGTTTTTATAGAAGAAATCAGTTTTAAATCATGAATTCTAAAGATGGAGTCGTATTTTAAAATACAATTTTTATTTTTTTATTTTCTAAAAAATCCTTAGAATATAACTTATTATTTTTTTAATTTTTGAAAAAAAAAAAATCAAATCGTATCTTAAAACTAGATTTTAATTTTTAAACAAACTGAAGTCATATACAACAACTTTTTCTTAAGAAAATAGAAACTATATTTGAAACATGAATTTATTACTTTTTTAAAGCAGAATTAAAAACAAAATGGTACTTTAAGTTAATAAGTTTCTGAATACAATCTTAATGCTTTTTAAGCAAAAGGAAATAATTAATTAGGTTCAACAAAGTAATACCTAAAACTTCTTAATTATATTAGGGTATTTACCCATATAAAAGAATGTACAATTTTAAAATGTAACTAGATTTTTGAATCATTCACTAAACATAATTTTACCTTAATGTTGTTGAGTTACATAAGTGAGAGACAAAATGAAAATGAAATAACTTAAATACTCTTACATAATAAAGCAAAATAATTAAATGCATGTATTCAAGAGTAAAAAAATATTTCATAATTGTTACCCAAAACCATTATTTTCTCTCAAATTTTTGTATAAGTTTTGCAATTTGGACCATTATGTTTCTAGCAATATTTACATGTTTCTTTCTTCTTTATTTACCAAATACAAAAATCATTCAATCAAAAGAAAAACAAAAACAGTTGCAACTAATCATCTCCAAAGAAAGCACAACTTTATAATGTGAACTATTGTTTGTTGAGGTTTGGAGCAACTATTACGAGAAAAAGTGAAGTGTTGGAGTCTAAGGAAACATTTTTTGAAAAAATAAAAACAACTTTGTTGGAAAAGATATATTTCACTTCTTATATATCAGTTAAGTGAGAGAAACTTTAACAATTCTCATATCATTCATCAATTAATTGTTAATACACTAAAAAAAATATTACATAAAATTTAATTTTAAATAAAAAATAATTAATTATTATATTAATTAAATTAGATATTATTTTAGAGATTAAAAGATTTTTTTATCTAAAATAATTTTGATTATTAATAAATAATTTTTAAATTGATATTTAATTAACTATAAATTTTTAGTTACTGATTTTATAATTAAATATTATTTAAAAATTAGTTTATAAATTTTATTAAAAATAAAAATAAAAGTTTTAACTATTAATTATTTTATATTTAAATTAATTTTTATTAATATTTAAAAGACTAATTTAAAATTAAAATCTGGATTGTCAATTCAGATATCAATTTAAAAAATAATTTTTTAATTTTTTATTAATAATAAAAGTTATTTTAAATATCAATAAATTTTTAATCTATAAATATTTAATTTAATGAATACAGTGATTATTTATTTATTTTAATTTGATCCAAATCTTTTATAGTAGATATTATAATATATCCAAACTTAATATAATATTTAAAATCAAATATAGTTAATATGATTTATTATATAATATATTAATCTTTAAATTCTACAATTAAATAATAAAAATATTTACAACTACAATTAAAATATATTTTAGAATAAATAATATCAATATAAATCAATTTGGTCTTATTTAATTTAAATAAGTGAAATGCTATCAATTTATTCTTTGAAAAGTTGAAATATTTATTTTAGTTTTCTTAATGTTCAAAAAGTCTTATAATAATATCGTATTGTGAAGTTTTGTAAAATTATTTTGTTATTAAAATATTTTTTTAACCGTCAACTTATAGTAACATTAAAGAATATTTTTTTATTAAATGGACCTTTTTATATATTTAAATACTGATTTTTTTTTACAATAACTAATAATTAAATTGCAAGTGTTTCATACACATAGTTATTCTTAAGTAAAAAATTATTATAAATACTGAATTGTTTAAAAACCTATACTTGTAACCGAATCGAAACAATCTAAAAAAATAACTTCAGCTTATCTCTATAAAATACGTCTAATTTTGAAATTAGACACATTAAAATAATATATTCACTCATTCATAGTAATCCTAAAAAAATTAAAATAATTAGTTATTATTATTTAACTAAACTAGAGACTATTTTTATAAATTAAAAAATTATTGGTATCTAAAGAAGTTTATATTATTAATAAAAATTTATAAAATAGTTTCTAAATTGATATATAATCTTTAATTACTAATATTTTAATTATTTATTATTATATATTCTAAATTAGTCTCTATAGTCTTTTATAAACTAATTTATAATTTAAAATATTAGTAGTTAAAACTTGATAGTTAATTTAAATACTAATTTAAAAACTATTATATAATTTTTTATTAATAATAGAAATCATTCTACTTACCAATAATTTTGTATTCTCTAATAGTATATAATTTAATCAATATACTAATTATATTTGATTTTATTGTTGTTTTTTAAAGACAATTTATTATTTAATGATTTCTTGTATTATGAATCATAACAGTCTTTTATATATATATACTTACTAAATTTATTTCCTTTTAATTTATATATACATTGAAAGTAATATGATTTTAATTCTTTATTAAGGACAACAAATATGTACATTTTTAGTAAAATATGCAGAATAAAAAACTTCAAATAAATAAAATTTTAACGCAAAAAAAATGAAATCAATACAACTAAGTAACATCTATATATCCATAAATGAAAATGTGTCTTCTTGTGTTTGCTTAAACAACATTCAAATTAAACAACGACCATAATACCACAAAATCAAACTATAACAAATCAAAACAATAAAAATAAGAAAAATTTAAAAACTAGAGGTAAAAGGCACACTAGTTGCACTCAACCACGAGTTTCCAGCAAGGAAGTTCCCAATAGTGAATTTTGATGCTTCGGAAGCACTTGTAATAACATGATATCCCAACTATTTAACTTTATTTGTTCTAGAAGAACCAAGTCCTCTATTTGATGTATTATCCATAATACAAGCAAACTACTTGAAAGTTTAAGTGATATACACCGAATATAACGATAAAAATCAGAATTGACCGAATTTTAGTAGTTGGGCATATGGCCACATAGTATACAAAATGTTCTTTGAAAAGAAGTGTTTGATCACTGTGCTCTTGTGTTAAAGACTAGATCTTTAGATTGGGGTCCTAAACCTTTCATGAGTATAGATGTTTGGCAAAGCGATGGGAGGTTTAAGGATTTCGTCAAAAGTAAGTGGCAAAGCTATGAGGTACAAGGTAGTGGGATTTATGTCCTCAAGGAAAAGTTCAAGAAGTTGAAAGCAGACCTAAAGGTGTGAAATAGAGATACATTTGGAAACTTAAATCATGTAGGGGAGGAAATCTAGCGACGTATTCAAGAGTTAGATGCCAGGGATGATGAGAGTGAGTTAGATGAGGAAGGGAGGGAGGAGAAGAGGATTTTGATGGCGGAACATAGAAGAACCAAGCATAGTCATGAACTTCTTTTACAAAAGAAGGCTCGTCAGAGGTGGTTAAATCAGTGGGATTTGAACACTAGGTATTTTCAGTAGTTATCAAGTGGAGAAGGGCAAGAAACGCAATCAGTGGATTGAGAGAAAATGGGCAATGGCTCGAAGATCAAACAAAGGTAAAAACAAAGGTAAGGGGATTCTACAAGGAAAGGTTCGACATAGATGATCGGCCATGAGTCTGACTCGATAATGCAGTTTTTGACATCATCTCAGAAGAGGATAATGACATGTTGGTGGAAAGAATCACTGAAAAGGAAGTAAAAGAATGCAGTGTGGAATTGTGACAGTTCAAAAAGCCCAGGACTAGATGGCTTTAACCTCGGTTTCATCAACTTTTGCTAGAAAGAGATCAAGGCGGATGTTATAAGAGCGATGAACAATTTTGAAGAGTGTGACAAATGGTCGAGGGGGACAAATGCATCCTTTATTTTACTTATACCTAAAGTGGATAATCCTTAGTGATTAAACGATTTCAGACCAATCTCTTTGGTCGGATGCTTGTACAAAATAGTTGCCAAGATTTTGTCTTTGAGGTTGAAGAGGGTTTTGCACAAGGTCATCAACATTAGACAGTCTGCATTTCTGGCAGGTAGGGGGTTAATGGACAATATTTTAGTGGCAAACGAAGCTCTAGAAGAAGTGAAGAGGAGAAAAAGCAGTTGCATATTCTTCAAGGTAGACTATGAGAAGGCATACAACTTAGTTGATTGGGACTTCATTTACTATATGTTACAGAGACTTGGTTTTTGCGAAAAGTGGATTGATTGGATAAGAGCTTACTTAGAATCATCGTCGATCTTCGTTCTGGTGAATGGGAGTCCTACAGAGAAGTTCAAACCAAGGAAGGGTTTGAGACAGGGTGATCTTTAGCACCTTTTCTTTTCTTAATAGTTGCAGGGGTTGGTGTGGTAAGGAAAGCAGTGGAGAAGGACATGTTTCAGAGTCTGACTATTGGAGATAAGTAAGTAAAGGTGAATATGCTGCAGTACGCGGTGTTGATCAAGAGTGATCAAGTGCTTTGAAGAATTCAAATTGTGCTTTTGAAGAATCCAAATCCTATGTGTGTGATGCAAGGTTGTGTTGTTGTTGTGTTTTGGGAGGGATCTGGATAGTTTTATTTGTAATCCACTCCTCTGTTGAATCTAAAGCTAATGTGTTTTAAATCCTTTTTGAAATAAAGTGTTTTTTCAACTAAGTGAAAAACAACCTGTTGTTTTGTCGAATCAACCGGTTGTTTTACTCTTAGGAGTTTTTGAAAAGGTTGAAAATTGTTTTAGTTTGGTTGCCTTAACTACCAAACCAAACAATCGGTTGTTTCGTGGTTTCAATCGATTATTTCTTTGAAAATCCTAACAGAATTCTGTTTTGGTGGTTGAATGTGCTTTAAATGATTTCTAACTGAATACGCTCCTTCATTAAATTCTTTGACCAATCTTTGGAAAATATAAATAGTTTATGTTTTCAAACAAGTAAGAAAAACATATTTGAGTTTTTCAGTTGTGAAAGAGTTGATTCAAGATTTGAACATTCACATCAAAGCTTTGGGTTTTCTAAGAGAGTGGAATAAGATTGCATTTGTATTGATTTCAGATTGTTTTGTAAACAAGTGTAATCTCTTCTCAACCTTTTGTATTTCTGGTGTTGTGTTGCCAAGGAGTGTTGTGTGCTCTTGAGGTGGTCAAGATCAATACTTTTGGTGTGTGATTTGCCAAAGTGAGTGTGTTTCTTGAAGGGTTCAAGGTCACTATTTTGGTGGATTGTGTGTTGTAATCTGGTTTGATTACTTAGTGGATTACCCAGTGGTTTTCTGGGGACTAGATATAGCTCTTGGTTTAATAGTGAACCAGTATAAACTGTTGGTGTATCTTTCTCTTACTTAAACTCATTTACATTTTTTTTTAGCTTTACTAGTATAAATAACCGATTGTTTTTCTGCTGCTTTGCTGTTTTATTGATCTTGTTCTTGGCTAACCTGATTTCTGTTCTGGATGCATACAAAGAATTTTGTTAAACTTTAAAAGGATTACAAAAACCTCTCTTAGACAATTCACCCCCCCCCCCACCCTCTCGTTTAAGGTCATATATTCTAACATGCGGATGATACCCTATTCTTTTGCAAAGCGAATCCATAAAATGTGTTCGTGATCAAAGTCATGCTTAATTGTTTCGAAATGACATCAGGACTAAAGGTTAATTATATGAAGAGTCGTATAGGAGGGGTAGGATGCAATCAGTACTTGGTGCAGAGTTGTGCAACCATCTTGAATTGTGAGGTGATGAAAACTCCTTTTAAGTATTTGGGGATGTCCATTAGGGGAACCATAAAAGGAGAAGTCTCTGGGAGGGGGTGGTGGAGAGTGTGAGGAGAAGACTGGGAGATGGAAAGGCAAGTTTATCTCTATGGCGGGCCCTTTATGTCTGATTAAATCAATGTTATCTTCTTTACCATTGTTTTATTTGTCTCTATATAAAATCCCAATTACGATAGCTAAGGAGGTGGTGAGACTGCAGAGGAATTTCTTATGGGGGTGGCTCAGAAGGTAGGAAGGTGGCGTGGGTTTCGTGGAAAAAAGTTTGTGAAACAAATGAGAAATGAGGGATAGGAATGTTATAGCTAAGAAAGTTCAATGTAGCTCTTTTGAGAAAGTGGATATGGAGGTTGGGCAGCGATGAAAGAGGTTTGTGGAAGGAGGTGTTGGAATCAAAGTACGAAGGATGGAGAACTCTAAGGAATCAAAGGATTAACAGGTCAGAATCCTTATGGTGGAGAGATTTGAAGGAGATTTGGAGGATTGAGGGATGGAAGGGAAGTTTTGAGGATAATTGCTTTTGGGAGGTGGGAATGGGAGAGAAATTATCCTATGGGAGAATAAATAGTTTGGTGGTGAGGCACTTAAAGATAAGTTTTTGAGACTCTTTTCTATATGTACTAACAAAGGTGATAAGTTGTGGCAAGGAGGGAAGTGGAATAGTAATTTGCAGTGGGTATGGAAAATAGGATGGAGGAAGAGCTTGTTTGATCGGGAAAAGCACCAAGAGCAAGAGATGAGAAGGCTGATAGGAAGCAAGACGAGGAAAAGGAGGATCAGTGGGTGTGGAAGGTTAGTGATACAACAGAGTATACAGTCAAATCAGCATATAGTGTCCTAAAAGACGATGAACAGGAGGAAGAAATACCTATGTATGAGGGGTTTTGGAGGACAAAGGCTCAACCATCAGCCCACTTGACTGCATGGAGGGTGTTGGAGGATAAAATAGCAACTAAAGCAAATTTGGCAAAGAGGTGGATTTTAGTGGATAATAGCATTTGTCGTATGTGTGGGGAGGGAGAGGAAACTATTGGGTTTAATAGTGACTAAGTTCAAGAGGGGGGTGAAATTGAATACACCTGGAAGGAGAATGCAAAATACATAAAAGATCTATAGAACAACTTCCAAAACTAGTGACAACACCTCCTACCAAACTTAGGTCTGTCAAGAACAAGCACACATTTTTCTTTTGAAAAACTCTTCAAAGAACACGTGCAAATCCTTTTTTAATTCTCTGAAAACTCTTAATCTTTGTTGCAAACTCGTTTTCTCAACCACAGAGATATGACTCTCTTTATATAGGAAATGATTTATAACAAATTTTCAAAAAACAGTTTAAAAAGCTGTTTTAAAAAGAACAGATTGAAATTATAATGAATATATTTATTTTCAAAAAGACAAAGAGAGATTTTAAATTGTTGCAACTCAGTCGTTTTGATAGCATAAAAAGGCTGAGCCAAGCTACTTGGTGCATAAAAACAAGGTTATCTAAAAACTTTAAAACACAAGGCACCAATCAAAAAAGAATTTATTCATTTGAGAAACAACAAATTCATTTTCTGTGCAGTAAAGCATATTTTGGGGAAAACATGAGAAAAACATTTGGAAAACGTTGTGCTTGATCTTATCACCTTGATAAGGGTTTAGAGGTGGGTCACGATGCAAAAAGCTCACTTTAAACACACTCTAACCTATATACAAGACTACCCAAGTACAAATACAATCTTCAAAGCAAGACACACTCTTTGCTACATCAAACACATTGACTTGAAGGAGCCACATCCATCTTCAACAGAAACAACATCACTTATTTTTTGTACTTGTAGGGTAGCTTGGCTGGTGTGAGTGAAATGCTATGAATGGGTGGGGTGACCTCAATCGTTCATTATGATCCTAAAAAGCAATTCACCCAGTTTATGTTGACCAAGGAAAGTGAAGTCGTCAATAACATATGGTTTTGTGTATGGATAGCAGTCATTGGAGAATTGTGGAAACAAAGGAACATGAAGATTTTTAGGAATGGTACTATAGATCATGGTGAAATCTTCATGATGGTTCAGCTGAAATTTTAGTCATGGGTAACTGCAAATGTTAGACTATCATGTTTTTCTTATTCTGACTAGTGTCTCGAATCTCTAGTGTGCATGATGGCATTCTCATGAAGCTCTTCTTGGATGTTTGTGAATATGGTGCGGAAGCTATGGTGAAAGTGGGCAAGGTCCTCCTAGGAATTGTGGTGACCTTGAAGGTGTACGAAGAGTATGGAAGAAGGGAGGTTCGGCCAGCCCTTTGATAGATGGTGAAGGAAGATTAAAACCTAGAAACTAGGTAAGGAGCAAGTATGGCACAAAATGGGCAGCATAACATTACTCCATTTAATCTTGAAAATACAAGGTGTAGGCTCCTCTTTTTATAGGCTAAAGAGGACCAGATTTGATGACCTAAATGCTACACAAATGTAAGCCAAATGAAATGTAAAGAAGTGGCACATGGAGG
>Ga0123342_1006157_pt1 | contig 16822 bp, 17 predicted proteins | sample Turbeawhitnodule_FD_89960 | JGI IMG/M metagenome (GOLD analysis project Ga0123342, IMG submission 89960) | Root nodule microbial communities of legume samples collected from Mexico - Turtle bean Mexico white nodule | ecosystem: Host-associated > Plants > Roots > Nodule | place: Mexico: Nepantla... | reverse complement strand
CCAAATAATTAATTCTCATTTCTATTTATTTCCAAATGCAATAACAATTTTTTCATATTTTTTATTAATCTAATAACCAAATTAATATATTACATTACCGTCAAACATGATCCATACACAATTTTTTTTATTATGACGTGGACAAAGTCGTGCCAAGTTGGCATGACTTCGGGGGTTGACGTGACAAAAGTCGTGTCAACTTGGCACGACTTCAGGCTAACGTGACAAAGTCGTGTCAACTTGACACGACTTCTACATATGAAGTCGTGCAAAGTTGGCACGACTTGTCCAAATTTGTAATTTTTTTTAAAGCGACCCCATTTTGGTAAAAACGAAAAAAAAGGCCCCATGATGGTCAAAACCCCTGAGAAAAGGGTCAAGAAGGAGAAAACCAGTTTTGTGATAATCTTTTATTAACATATTATGGATCAAGGTATGCATATTTATGTCGATGAGATGGTGAAAATCATGTAGTTCTAAGATCAAATAGATTAAAGAAATATTACACATGATCCTACAATAAGGGTGACGAAAAGGGGGAGAGGTTTATGATTCTTATATGGATAACACGTGGACCGTATGCACAATTGTCTCACATTGTGTGTCACATCATTATAAGTTAATGTCGTCGTTGATGGAAATTTAACATAAAAAACTAACTTATATACTTTTTAAAAAACCTTAAGACCAAATTGATTTTTTTAAAAACCACTATAATAAATTGATTATTGACCCTTAATATAAAGACAAAAAGGTAATTAGACCTAATTAATATTAATTATTATTTAAATAGCAATGCGCTATTGATGATTTACACACTCTTCCAACGTTGGTAGTATGAGAAGATTGTATGCACTTTAAGACATAGACATTCTTACAATGTGAGTAATCATAACAACATTTTTGTAGCACTAATTGCAGTGTTTAAATGAATAATTAATATTAATTATTATTGTGAATGAAACAAGAGAAGAGAGAAAGAAGAACAAATATACAATAGAAAATGGTTAATTGTTATGTATGTGGTTGCATGCATTACTACACAATCTTTTCCCTTCCCTTAAATTTATAGTTGGATTAACTACCACCATAAGTTTGTATCTAAATTTAGTAAAATACAATTCATAAACAAGTTTTGTTAGAAGATCTATATGGTTGGAATATGATTAAGGTGTAAACATTTTCACTACACATGATCAAGAACAAAGTGAAGATCAATTTCAAAGTGCTTAGATTTCAAATGCATGATTGGGTTTGCAACAAGAAGAACAACTCCAAGATTATCATAATACACCTTAGGAATTCCATAACAAACATGAAGCTCAACAAGAAGATAACATATTCAGAGAAGTTCAACAACAACAACAATAACATTGTGATACTCAACCTTGGTGCTACTGCGTGAGAAGACCTTTTGTTTTTGCGAAGCTTGGGAAACAATGTTGGAACCAATAAGTTAGTTGTGGATTTCTAATCATTAGGATCAATTCCCCACTCTTCATCACTGAAGGCAATAAGAAAGAGAGATCGGATCAACGTCAGAGAAGCAATCCATGATGCATGGTACCAGCAAGATAACAAATATTTTTTTATAGCCTTCCAATGGTGTTGTTGTGGTTGGTGCATGTATTGACATACTTTATTAACAAAAAACCCAACTCTAGTTAAGTGATAGTGAGGTACCGTAAAGCTCCCATAACAAATTTATAAAGAGTAGAGTCTTCAATTGTTGATGAGCCATCTTGAATAAGATGAAGAGAGAAAATCATTGGAGTAGGTTGCGGTTGTTTGAGAATCATTGTACATCCATATTTGCCACAAAGTATCAAGATTCACCATCTTGGTTAAAACGGGTATTGTCGACGCAAGGAGCCATGACGTCAGAAGTTGACCTTGTTGTTCATGATTGAAATTTTTTTGATTTACAATGTTTGTGAGTTCATCAACACTATACTTGTATTTAAAAAATATTGAGGATTTATCCAAGAAACAAGTTAATTTGAGACTACACATCCTCTTGTTGCCATATGAGGAAGTTATTGTCATCAAGTTTTAGAATGATTAACATGTTGAATGTATGAGGAATAAAGGAAGAATTTGCATAAGAGAAATCAGAGTTAAGGGTAGCAAAAGATGGGAAGGCCATGATCAAGAAAAAGAAAGATATTTTGATATCATGTAAGCATGACCAGAAGAGAGAAACAAAAGAAAAAAGAAGCACTAAAGCAGAAAATGCAAAGTTGTATTACACATGCAAAGAATGATAACTAATATAAAACAGACAACGACTACATGTCATGCATTATATACATTACATAGCAATTATTACTCATATTTTTTACATTGTCACAGTTAGTACATTTAACTTGTCAAAAATATACTTAAGATGGTGAAAATCATTAAAGGAGTTTTAATGTCGAACATTGGAAAAATATGTACATTATGAGTGCATTAGTATGCATATATTACCAACATATTCTTTTTCGTATTTTTGTTAGCTTCTAAAACAAAGAAACCAAACATATGAAGTTGGTAATTGATAAGTGTCCTATTTCAATAATATTTCATATTAAAATACAAGCACTTTATGGATATTTATTGATAAAATAACTATAATTTAACCCATAATTTATGAATTTAAACATTTTTACATATTTTGTGATTATAATATGAATAACAACGATTTATTCTCAATTTTGTATTAAATTCAGGATTCTATGGGAAAATGGAGATGAAAAGGCTAAAGGACAATATACAAGATAAAAGGGAAAGTTGGAATGCTCCAACACTCGTCCAAAATCTTCTAAGCCAAAAGCACTCCGGAGAAGTTGGGTTTCTTCTTGTCCAACTCGCCCAGGCGAGCCTAATCACGCCCAAGTGAAAAGTTAGTTAGCCCTAGTCCAACTAGGTTAAATATGAGGTGTGAGGCACAACCCTAGACAATTCGTTGGGAGAATAGAAGGTGATAGAAAGTCCTAAAGGAGGCAGCCACCAAGGAGAAACATCTTGGATTTTCTTTTATTGCTTTCCATGCTTGTAATGGTCAACATGAGTGGCTAATTCTACCCTTTGGGATTGAGACTAAAATTTTCAAAATCTTATATATTGAGGTGATATTTAAATATAATATTATGTTCTTGATTGATGATTGGTATTGTCATTTTATTCACAAGGCTTATTTACCATGATTTTGATCTTTAGATTTGACTAAAAAGTACTTCTATGTTTCTAACCTAAATGATAATTTTTAACATATTTAAATGTTAGGAATAGATTTGAAATAATAAAGAGTTTTTATAAATATGCGATGAATCGATATTTAGGAGACTCTCTTAATAATTTTATATATGAGAAATTTATATAAATGAATTTTATATGGGCATCAATATCAATCAAATGATCAAATATTATTATGCTTTTTCAAAATACAAAAAAGTAAGAAGGATACACCTCAATCCCAATTTACTCAATTGAATCAACAAATCTTTACTTTGGTTTTATTTAATTTTCATGAAAAGTATTGTAAATATCAAAATCAAATTATTCTGCATATTCTTATACTTATTGATTGTTACTATTAGGATTTTAAATAATTGTTCCTTGTGGGTTCGATATCCATCCTTAACGACAAATTATTACTTCTGACTCGATAGACTTGTCATAAAAGAGTCATCAATAATATGAAAGCAACATTGCACTAATGATTACACACGTCTCTAGTATCATGCAAAAAGACAAAAAAAATACATTCTTATTATTATATTCTTTACTCTATTTTTTTATGTTGTACCTCTTCTATTTTCAAAATACACTATTTTGATATTATTTTAAAATATCAAAATCAATGTATTTTAAAATTACATTAAAAAGGTAGAAACAAAATCTTAAGAGAGATATTAGATGATAAATATGATCTCATATAATATTTTAGATTTTCATTTGTAACTGCTCTATCAATATCTAATATTTTTATCTTTTATCTCTTTATGTGCTACGCGAATAGATTACTCAATAACGTAAGTGAGTAGCAATTTTTTATTGATAAAATATATCATTTTGTTTTCTCTCTTTTCTCTTCCTTTCTCTAAATGAGATATATAAAACTAATATGGTATCAAATCCATTTAAAGCCTATCCTAACGAGAGTTTGTTAAGCTTATCAGGTCACCCACGATCGGACCACCCAGAAATATATAGTCTCATGCGCAAGTTGGTTGATCTCGGCGTGAGGGGTGTGTTGATTCCACATTGACTAGAGATAAGGAAATTTCATAGTATGTAAGTGAGTGCAAACCTCACCTCATAAGTCGGTTTTATAAGGTTGAATTAGGCTTAAAGTCCACTTTTACTAATAATGCTAAACTTTGGCATTTTCGAATGGAACATTTGCCTCATGATAGGTTGAAAATTTTGTCTTCGTATTACTCAAATATTTCCATAGGTTCTATTCATCCTTGTGATGCATGCCATTTTTTCTAAACAAAAGCGACTACCTTTTCCTTCTAGTTCTACTAAATCAACTCAATTTTTTGATTTGCTTCATGTTGATAGGGGTCATTTTAATCATGTTTATGTTGAAGGGTATAAATATTTTTTAACTATTAAAGATGATTTTATCCAATATACATGGATTTATTTAATGAAAACTAAAGTTGAAACACCCACACATTTACAAAATTTCATCAACATGATTGAAATTTAGCTTAATATTCATTTGAAAGTATTAAGAAGTGATAATGGCCCTGAGTTCCTTATGACTGATTTCTTTGATAGAAAGTGTATTGTTCAACACACTAGTTATATGGAAACTTGTTGAACGCAAACATCAACATATTTTGAATGTCGCTCGTGCAATTTTTCAATCTCAATTACCTTTTTGTTTTTGTTCATATGTCGTTAAGCACGCTGTTCATTTAATTAATAGAACTTCTACTCTTCTTTTACACGATAAATCACCATATCAAATGGTTTATAATGAAATACCAAATTTATCTCATATAAAAAAAATTGGTTGCTTGGATTTCAGTACTACTAGTAGTGTTCAAAGAATAAAACTTAGTTCTAGAGCTAGAAAATGTGTTTTTCTCGGTTACAAATATGGGGTAAAAAGTTTTACTCTTTTTTATATGAATCGGAAAAATATTTTTGTGACTCGCGATGTTATTTTTTATGAAAATCATTTTCCTTTTTATAAGGATAACATAGATACCAATTTGGACACACATGATGTGTTTAACAATTTGCTTCCTTCTATTTCTGATAATGATATTGTTTTGCCTACATCTATTAGTGATATTGTTTCTTCTGTTTCTGAAAATGTATTACAATCTAGTCTTCCTGCTACTGGTTCTTCTACACCATTATATTTAATTGATATTGATGTCTTACAACACCAACATTCCAATCCACAACCTTCATCCACAACCTAAATACTTAAGGGCTATTACACTACTTTCTTCTCTTCAAAAGATGTTACCTATCATTCTTCAGGTACTAAATATCCTATTCAAAAGTATATCTCTTACCATAATTGTTCTTCTACATATTCTTCTTTTTGTTATAATATTTCTTCTACCTAAGAACCTAAATCATTTAAAGAGGTGATACAGCATGATTGTTGAAAAGAAGCTATGCAACGAACTTGATGATCTTGAGTCTAATAAAACTTGGTCTTTGATGAATTTGCCTCTTGGAAAGCGTCTTATTGGGTATAAATGGTTTTTCAAAGCCAAGAATAAGCCAGATGGCACCATTGATAGGTACAAGGCTCCTTTGGTTGCCAAAGGATATACTCAAACCGAAGGTATTGAGTATTTTGATACTTTCTCTTTAGTAGTTAAAATTACTACCCTTCAGTTTATTTTGTCTTTAGCAAATGCTAAGGGATGAATTCTTCATCAACTAGATATGAATAATTTCATTCTTCATGGCGATCTTGATGAAGAAATTTACATGATCCTCCCGTGGGGCTTACGCTTTTTCATCCAACCCAATTTGTAAATTTAGAAAATCTTTATATAGACTAAAGCAACCAAGTAGGCAATGGAACTCAAAACTAACTTAGACTGTAATACAACTTGGTTATGTTCAAAGTATAACTGATCATTCTTTATTTATTCGCACATAATATCATTCTTTCACCACTTTGTTGATATATGTTGATGAAATTATGTTGGTTGACAATAATCTTTAGGAAATCTAGCGTGTTAAAACTCATCTTCGTAACTTATTTAGTATCAAAGACCTTGGTACTTCGTTATTTCTTGGGATTTGAGATAAGCATTCATCTTCTGGTATTATTCTCAATCACAAAAGTATTGTTTAGATCTTCTTTCTGATAGTGGTTTATTGGCTTGCAAACCTGCCTCTTCTACCATGGAACCAGCTTAACCTCTCTCTGAAAGTGAAGGTTCATTACTTTTGAATGCAGGTGAATATAGAAGTTTGATTGGACGTTTGTTATATCTTACTCACACTAACAGTAGGCTTGATATCAACTTTGGTTCATAAGCTCAGTCAGTTTATTTCAAATCCACGAGAACCTCATATGACAACAACTCTTCATGTATTACGATATTTGAAAGGATGTCTTGATCTTGGTCTATTCTTTTTTTAGTAATAATCAAATTGTTATTAAAGATTTTTCTTACTCAGATTGGGGAACTTGCATTGATTCTAGAAGGTCTATCACTAGTTATTGTGTGTTTATGGGAAACTCTTTAATTTCGTGGAAGTCTAAAAAGTAGTTTACAGTGCCCAGATCTTCTTCAAGGAAGAATATAGAGCACTAGCTTCACTTGTTTGTGAACTTCAGTGGTTACAATATTTGTGCCATGATTTGCATACCAATATTTCTGAATCTTTTATTGTTTATTGTGGCAATAAACTTGCTATATGCAGAGCAAAGAATCTCACATACGAAACACATTGAAATTGATTATCATTTTGTTCGAACTAAACGTCAAGAAGGTCCCATTAATTTAATTTCAATTTCTTCCTATAATGGAGTGACTAATATGTTGGTCAAACCTATGCATCCTTGATTATTTTGTAATAACTCATCCAAGTTAAACATGAAAGATATTAATGTTCCAACTTGTGAGACCCTATTAGATAATAAATATGATATCATATAATATTTTAAATTCTCAATTATAATTGATGTATCAGTTATAATCGCTTGCCGATATCTATTTATTTTGATATTTTATCTCTTTATATGTTATATAAATAAAGTATATATAAAATGTACATTTTTTTCTTCTTTTCTTCTTCCTTTTTCTTCTTCCTTTTTCTTCTTCCTTTTTCTGATGAGATATATAAAAAATAAAAGAGTCCAAATTCATAATATAATATTTGGACGTTGTGAGTATGATAACACTAATACACTCAAGAATATTATTTCCATATCATTATTTGCAACATATACACTAAAGTGTATTAATTTACGCAGTTTTTCCCTACGCTGAAAATACACAAATAACAAATAGAATAACCATAACTCTTTCAAACTATTTTACAAAAAATCTTTAAAATTTTATTCAACCTTTTGAAAAAAATGGTTTATTTCTAAAAAATTCTAAAAAATTGAGTATCTCATACATATTGATTTGCTTTATCGTTGAACCAATTAGGATGTTTTCTTTTGGCACTCATATGCTTAAATTATGGAATGTATTTGGACATAAAAATGTCTGCATGCATTTAGAGATAGATACAACAAAGACAACAATGTCTACATCCATTCTATTTTCTTTATGTTTTCTTGAATAAATGAGGACATTATTATAACCAACATAATTTATATTACTTATGTCCTTTTAAAAAAAATCCAAAATATATTAGAAAATCATTTGCTTTCACACATGTCATTAAATTCACTTTTTGTACTGCATCTGTTTTAAAACAATTAGGGTCGTTTTAAGATGTTACGCAAAGATTAAAAATAATTCTGCAACATAGAAAAACTTTAGAATCCACAATATCTTTTTAAGAATAGACATTAATAGTATTTTTTTCTCCTAAATAAGAATAGTGATTGAGCATTAATGTATAATTCTAATAAAAAATATACACAGAATGAAACTATATATTTTTTATTTTACTGAAGAATTTTTATTTTTTTTAAAGCTAAACTCTACTAATTCTCTGTCTCCTGAAAAATAATATTTAATGAGCATCAATGTAGAGAAAAGGACATAATTTTTTTTATCATAGAAGGACAAGATTTTAAAAAGACATTTGATGCAGCGGTTTAACTGATGACAGGACAAAAAAGTTATCAGAAACAAAAAATCATGAACTACAATTTTTTTTTATTAAAAACTAAAATTGCTGAAAAGAATTAAACAATAGTGAGAGAATGAATATAAAATAACATAAGGGTATTGGTCTGTGATATACACTGAGGAAAAGTATCAAACTTTGTCTTAGAAAAGAGTCTGAGAACTTGGTGGTGTGGTTTTGTTGTTTGCAGAGAAGAAAAATGCCATTGAAGTTATTGGAGGCAACAGTGTGGAATTTTGATGGGGTGTTTGAGAAGTTCCGATCAGAGGCTGCCAAAAACAAGGCGAATCTCATCCTCTTCTTGGCTGACAAAGACCCTGCTACCTCTCTCAGCTGGTGCCCTGGTATATCTATCTCTCTATCCATGCATGTTCTTTTTCTTCCAACATATTCAAATCTGAGTCTTTTGTCTCCATAACTTCTGATTTAATAACTACGTCAAAGGGTGAATTTGGTGACTAGCTGCACTAAATGCATTTTATTTCATGGAGTATTTGAAAATATCAATAATTCTTTGCCAGCACAAAAAATTGAATTGGATTGGAAGAATTTTTCTGTCAATATTGCAGAACACTGACAAGTATATTGGTTAACTTGTGAGAAGAGCTTCTCACAGATTGATGTTCTGTAGAATGGTATATGTACCTATTGTCATATTTCTGGATAACTAAGATCAACTTTCATTAAGCTTAGTGTAAATTACCAATTAAAGTATTATATTAGACAAGAAAAAAGATTAGATTGATGTTGATTACATTCTTTTTATCATACTGTTAGAGAAGCATGACTAGTTGATCAGAACCTGTGATATACAAGAAGCATGATTATATTTTTTTTCAATATTTTCCTTTCCCTTCTTAGATTGTGTGAGAGCAGAACCTGTGATCTACAAAAAGCTGGAGGCTTCATCTGATGACATTGCACTTTTGAGAGCTTATGTTGGAGATAGAAAAACATGGAGAAACCCCAAGCATCCATGGAGGGTAGAACCTAGGTTCATGCTCACTGGGGTGCCAACACTGATCCACTGGGACAATGACACGGTTAAAGGTCGCCTAGAAGATTACGAAGCTCATCTTGAAAACAAAATTGAAACTCTTGTTGAAAAGTGACAAATGATTCCCAGTGCATTGTTATAGTTGGTATATAGTTTAAACAATATGTGATGTACTCTTATCAGCATCAATTTATCCGTCTCATACCTTATAAACTTGCTGTTAAAGCAGATAATAAATTATTAGTACCAATGGTACAAGAGATGCCTATAAAATGATGGTAGGTTCTTTTAGCTTATTTTGTGGCTTTGAGCACCATAAATATATTACCTATACTATACCACTCTTTCGGTTCCAGCCATCAATTCATATTAAACATATATTTGTAAAATGCCTGAAACAGCATAATTTTAAAATTATGCTTGTTGACAAAAAAATTCAGACCAAATTACAAGGTCAAAATTTTTAATCCTAAACTATTGTTCCTTTTTTCTACCAAATATACACACTAAACAGTGACAAAAACCATCTCTCTTCAGGCTGGTCATTTCGCCTTGTGTCTGCTATCATATACACTCAACTGCATTTCCTTCCTAGGCAAGAAAAACTGCAAATCAATAAAGAAAATATTAAAACACTACCTCTGGACATGTGGACCACTAACTTCTAATCTTAATCAACCATGTACATATGAACAAGTCAGATTTATAGTTTTCATAGAATACTTTTCACTTCCCTCTTTCTCACTATATATATAAAAACTTAGATTCTGAAGATAAAAATTGTTGTAAATAGCAGATTATTAGGATAAAAAATATTTTCAATATCTCCATAGCAAATAAGAAAAAATATTTTCAGACTTCCAATTCATTTTAGCATATTTTTATTCCTTTTTTAATAGTTTTTATTATTACAAATAGAGACCATGAGAATATAATTGGTTTAATTGTAAGCAATGAACTAATTCATTATTTTCATTCAACTATACATTTTATTATAAATATTTAATCAAATAAGAATGCATACATTGCTCATAAAAAAAATCCTCATACCTAATTTTAACCAAAAAACTATCTAAAGAATTTTGCGTGAGGGATATAACTAGAACCAAAGACATACTAGCCATTCCTCAATCTACACATACCCTTTTCAGATAATTTTTACTGGTGCATTATAATTTATTAGAACCCGTTTCCACTCAATTTCTATTATCCACCTCAAGTTATAAGTCTTAAATAAGTACAAAACTCTTACCTGTATACACAAGGACCTGCATATCAACTTTGAGCATCTGAAGGCGTTGCGGCCAACTTCAAACTGACATCACCATAAGGTTCTTCTTGTTTTACATCAACAAGTCTATTAGTCTGTAAAACCTGTAATTTAACTTCCACATCAGTCCCAAGAATAAAATAGGAGAACAATACTATTCATAGGGATGCTTGCTTTTTTAAAAAAGCATTATCCGTAGGACATGAATTCATTTATGACAATCGAATTGCCATCGATTTTTTCTATCAAGTATTAACAGAACTAAATCTGTAAGCACTAAGTAGGATTCAAAGCTATATTTTTTCCGTCAAGTATTAACAGAACTAAATATGTAAGCACTAAGTAGGATTCAAAGCTATACCTATGTTGATAGCAAGAAAATGAAGTCCAAACTTAATAAGTATAGGGATTGTATCCAGTGAGAAAGCAATTTTTAAAGGAGAAGAATAAATAACATCAAGAATCACACTTTTACACATACATGTGTATATCACATTCTCATCATTAAAAAACATACAGGCAGCAATATGAAGTGTTTATCCTTCCAAAATCTTTTTCAAGCTGAGGGAAGATAGATCTCTGATAGGGTCCTCCAAAATTAGGGTGTTTGAATTAAGTCCTTTCAAACAAACACATAAATCACATTCTAATCATTAAAAACATACATGCAAACAAAAAATATTCACATTCTTCAGACATAATTGAAGCTTCTTTGAATGGAAATGTTTCAACCCACCAATACTTCAAAGAACATACGAGCAGCAGTATGGCGTGTTTTCCCTTCCAAAATCCTGTTCAAGCTGAGATCAGAGAGATCTCCAGCGGAATCCTCCAAAATTGGGGTGATTGGATTAAGTCTTTTCAAATATTCAGCTGCATGCCTGGAATTTACAAATGTGAAGAAAAAAGTTCAGACACTACAGAACTACAAAGAAGAAAAAAGTAGTATGAAAAGCAAAAGGACATAAACAACTTATACATGGTATATATGCACATTCTAACTTGCAGGAAAAAACGACCACATGAAGAAAATGACTTTAATTACGAAGATTTTTTATCTGATGCTCAATATTTCACTCTATTGTGTCTAATGACGTATTGGATGAATAATCATTTCAGGCCCAAAGAAGAGGAAGAAAGTCAGGAAACGGTTCCTGTGGATAGAGTACTGAACAAATTCACAATGTGCAAGTCCCTAAATTATATACATAAAAATAAACAATTAAATTTTGGAAAAAGACAACCTAAACATATCACAATGGCATGCTTAGGCAAAAGAATTCACAGTAATGATTCTTGGAAAGACTATCCTACAAACTAGTTTTGTTAGTGCATTACTATTAACTATAATATTCATTAACTTCAATTGTTGATTGCGAAAACTTATGAGGGGATATGGATAACTGTTGAGACTTTATTAGCTATCCATCAAGAAATATTATCAACTATCTCATAAAAAGTTACATGGTATGGACACACGTACTTGGTCCTTTCAGACAATGTCATGTTAGTTCCACTTGTACCTTGTGAACCTGCATAAATAACCATTGTTAACCTTAAATCTGACACAATAGAAATTGATCATCCAGTATCACCCGAGTATCATATAATACAGGCAATGCCAATAATAAATAAGTAATAAAAGGGTATTTGACAAAAAAATCAAATTTGATATGACATTTAAATAGAACCTACTGGTTGATGTGTTGTTTCCCAGATTCAGAAACCAAAACTCCTACAAAAACAAGTTTGACAAATTATTAGATCCATTGCTTCAATTAAACCCTATTAAGAGTGTTACTAGAAGCAATTTTCCTGCTCCACAACAAGAATGGAATCCAGTTTTACAGCTATCCTACTCACATAGGCCTTCTACTAAAGGAAAATCAGAATAGATGCTTTAAACAGAAAGGAAATTGAATGTGACTAACCAAGACTGACTATTTGAAAGCATGCATAACGAAACCTAAAATCTTACATCTGTTGCAGCAGAATTGATATCTGAATCAGGCGTTTGCATCATTCCCGATCCATAAGCACTAGGTATGTTAGGAAGTGAAATCATAGTCAAGTCATCTCTTCTATCAGGGCTCCTGTAGTCATCATCAACCACATTGTGTTCTTGGAAGGTAGGAGGGGGAGTGACAGCCACATTACGAGCATGCTCAACTTCTATATCAAATGAGGCAACAGCTATTGGCTCTTCAGAGGTTAGGTTTGTATCAGTTACTTGCTCTGCTCTTGGCTCTTCAGAGGTTAGGTTTGTATCAGTTACTTGCTCTGCTATTGGCACTTCAGGGACTTGGTTGCTTGGAGCAGCCATGCTACCATCAACATCATCTACCTCAGAGATGACCAAATGAGGTCTTGAACGTACGTACTCACCATTGTATATGTCCAAAAGATCTTTTCCAGCCCCTGAACACAGCCACAAGTTTTCAGATCACAAAATTACAAGATACCACAACAATCAGCAAAATAAAATACAGATATCAACCTACCAGTTAACAAGGGCTGGCCAAAAATGTGCTCTTTTCTTTGACTATTGTTCAATTTCCATATATGCAAGTTAGAGGAAGGAGCTTTCCTTATTTTCCTCATTATATCATGTGTGTTATTAAGTGCATTCCGCATGGATCTACAAGGACACATCAAATATAAATAACAAGCATAGAAAGAACAGGAACTTATAACTTGTACAGGTATGATCTATAAGTTCCATGAGAAGGAAAAAACAATTCTTAAATTATTACTTGTTCGTTAACACAAGGTTTTTGTCAAACAATAGTTTTCTTTTTCTTCCTCTCCCTTGTGGCTGCTGTATTGGTGGACTTTCAGGAAGCACAAATGCAGGAGAATTATTATCTGCAGTGCAAGGTAAACAAAAGTAAATTTTTTTTCTAGGATCTATATGCAATATAAAACATAGATAGGTGTGCACTGACCGACAAGAACTTGCTCTGAGATGGTGTCCCCTTGAGATGCAAGTGGGGTAGGAGGATTAAATTGAGACTGAGATGGTCCAGACATCCTTTCAGGCTCAGCCTCGTTATCCTCAAGATTTGAAAATAGTGGAGGGTTTTCAAGGTTATGATCATCATTGGCATCAACAAGACCAACCTCAAGTGCCTCCTCAACTAGGGTTGCCTGTGGAGGACTCAGGCTCAACCCCCGACGAACCTCTATGGGCTCAACTTGGGTGGTTGCTTGTGGAGGACTGTGCATGGTAACAAAACAAATACCATTAGTTCATACTCCCAAAAAATTGAAAGAAAAATAAAATTATAATACAACACAACACGGACTTACTCCTCCTCCATTGGTACAGGGTCAAAGACTGCAGAAAACGGCCCCTCATCAAAACATATTGTCACGTAATAATCTGACGTAAAAGGAATTCGATCTGCACATTGAATATTACTATTTATTAAGGTCTCAAAAACTTTCAAAAGGCAGTTCATAAGTGAGTCCCTAAACCCTAAGGGACTAATTCAATAGTTTACTCTACAAAACTTAACCAACCAATCAAATAACCTGTTAGTGTGATGTCTTCCGGATTACTGGTGTTCGGATCCTCAGTCCTGAGAGACACGCCCAAATCATCCACAATGTGATAAGACAAATCAGACCATGAAACTCAAAAATAAATAAAAAGAAATTGAAAACAGCCAAGAAAACATTACCCTGTGTAATCTATTTCGTAGTCAATGTTCTGCGCATCGAGGTCGAAATTCTGCGGCAGAGTCACCGATTGAAATGCCGCTGTACCCACCACCTCCTGCTGAGACCGGGCAGAAGCAATTGTCCTGAGGAGACCCATCATCGCGTCCACACAGTCTTGGACAACATAATCAACTTTCTTAGAGTATATCCGAACCACGCCAAGGAGAAGGTTCGCAGACATTCTGAGCGCGATGGGAACACCAGGGTCCATGATGCGCACTGAAAGAACACAAAAAAAACGAATGACTAAGAACAAAAGGGTGGGTTGAAGATGATTTGGAAGGAAGAACGTTCACTTACGGACTGTGGAGGGAATGTCGGTGCTGATGTAATGCGTTTTCTTGAGGCGGTGCTGGAGGTGAGCGGCGATCCACACGGTGGAGAGAGGACCCTTTCGAGCCAAAAAGGTTTGAGAATAGAACATGGTAGTGTTCTTGGAATGTTTCTTGGAACAGGGATGTTTCTTGGAACAGAGATGTTTCTTCGAACTGGGATTTGGAGAGAGCGAGAAAGAGGTTTGGGGGTATGGTTCTGGTTAGGGTTGTGAGAAAATTGGCGGCAAACAACGTTTCGAAGATGAAATGGCGCGGAACTTCTGAGTGAATGAAGTGGTGCAGGAAGCAAAGCCCGTAAGTATTCGGCAAAAGAAGGCTATTTTTTCCTACACCTCCGTTGGCACCTCCATATATATTATGGATCACAGAATTCGAAAGCCCAATTCATTATTGGGTTAAGTTTAGAAAGCTGGCCCATTAAGAGGGAAACGGTGCGTTTGAGACTCCAATAAGAATTAGGGTTTTGAATGTGGAGGCTGAGCAGAAGCAGAAGGAAAGGGAGAAGCAATGGCGCCGAAGAAGCCGAGAAGCACGTCGAGGAACCCTGAACTCATTAGGGGTATTGGGAAATACTCGAGGTCCCAGATGTACCACAAGAGGGGCATCTGGGCCATCAAGGCCAAAAACAGCGGCGTTTTCCCTCGCCACGACCCCAAGCCCAAGCCCGACTCCCTGGCCCAGAAGCCTCCCAAGTTTTACCCTGCCGACGATGTCAGGAAGCCCCTTCTCAACAAGCACAAGCCAAAGCCCGCCAAACTCAGGTACTTTCTTCCTCACTCTTATCTGTGTGTTTGATTCTTTGATTTGTTAGGTATGATGAATTTTTATGTTTAGCTGATTTTATTGTTGTTAGAAAATGTGGAACAAAAGAAGGGTTTGTAGTCTTGGGATGCATTTAATTCTTAAAAGTACTTTTTTTGCAGATTTCGTTTATTTTAATAGACTTAACGTTGTTTATGTGCTTTGATATTCTGGGCTTGTGTTGTTGTTTTTTGTCGTTGAATGGTAAAGTGAACTTTTTTCCAATATAAAAGATATCCCATTTTAAGAGTTTTAATGGTGCATTTTGTTTTCTTATTTGAGACATTATATTTGGTGTGTTTCCTCTTCAGGGCTAGCGTTACTCCAGGAACAGTGTTGATCCTGCTTGCTGGGAGGTTTAAGGGAAAGAGGGTTGTTTTCCTGAAACAGCTTCCATCTGGATTGCTTCTTGTAACAGGTGTGTGTGATGAGATCAATTTATGTTCAACTTGTTCTTACATGATGAGATTTGTTGGTAATCAATCAGATATTCATTCTGTTGTGTTTATGAGTTAATCTGGTTGCTGTAATTTCTCACTCACTTCTGAAACATAATTGATTGACAAGGGCTCCTTCTTTTGTTTGCTGTTGTCTGCTCTTTAACATGCTTAGTTCTGTTTTAAAATATTATATTTTGGTTACAGTTATATGATTCCCCTCAATTAGTGCTTCTTCCCTAGCGATTTGTACCTTAATTGAAATGTAATTTTTAATGTCTTTGCGTTTTTTAGGTCCCTTCAAGATCAACGGTGTTCCTCTTAGAAGGGTGAACCAATCATATGTCATTGGTACATCCACAAAAGTGGACATCTCTGGTGTTAATGTTGATAGATTTGATGACAAGTACTTTTCCAAGGATGCCAAGAAGAAGAGAACAAAGGGAGAAGGCGAGTTCTTTGAAGCAGAGAAGGAGGTTGGTCAACCATTAAATTTTAATGAGCACCTTTTTATTTTGAGCTGCTTATGTGATGCTGATCTTTATTATAATTTCTCTATTGTAGGAGAAAAATGTGCTTCCCCAAGAGAAGAAAGATGACCAGAAAACCGTGGATACTGCTTTGTTAAAGGCAATTGAGAGTGTTCCAGACCTGAAGTCTTACTTGGGTGCTAGGTTTTCTTTGAAGGCAGGAATGAAGCCCCATGAACTAGTCTTCTAGAGTGCCTAAATTATTCTCCTCATTTTGTTTTGTCGAGATTTTTCTTCGCCGATAGGTGTTGCACTTCTTTATGATGGAACTTTATTATTGTTAAAAGTTTTTTCGACAAATTTTGGCCCTAGTTTAGTGCGTGTATGCAATAGCGAGGCAAAAATTATTCTGTTGCAGTGGATAAAGTCACGTTATTTATCATTGAACATATTTTTTTTTTTTTTTTTTTTTTTTTTTTTTTTTTTTTTTTTTTTTTTTTTTT
>Ga0123342_1006156_pt1 | contig 16822 bp, 5 predicted proteins | sample Turbeawhitnodule_FD_89960 | JGI IMG/M metagenome (GOLD analysis project Ga0123342, IMG submission 89960) | Root nodule microbial communities of legume samples collected from Mexico - Turtle bean Mexico white nodule | ecosystem: Host-associated > Plants > Roots > Nodule | place: Mexico: Nepantla... | reverse complement strand
CTTCTAATGGTTTTTTAAATAAGTTCACACAAAAATTTTCATAAATGTTTTGGAGATGACCAAGAGAAAAAAAATTATTTAAAAAAAAAAAAAACTTACATCTTTTTGCATTTTATATTAAAAAAAAAAAAATATAAACCACAAAAAATAAAAAAAGAAGAAAGTGTTAACCAAAAAAAAAAAAAAAAAGACTAGTAAACTACATAATCAAATGCAAACTTGATATCCTAAAAGCATGATTTACTTTTCATGAACTTTAAACTCCACCTCATTTACAAGCAGCAACAACAACACGTGTAATTTAAATCTAAAATACCAAAGCAAACACAAAAGTGAAAAATCGAAATCTTGCAAGCATGATTCACTGAAAATTAAACTCAACCTCACATGCGACAACAAGAGAATTGGTTACTAAGAAAATTTTACAAAATGAGGTTTAAGTGACTCAATAAACTAAAACTATCAAAATAAAAAAACAAAAAAAAATGAAGTCTATCACAAAGGAGACAGTGGCATGTCAAGTGTATCACCAAATATGATACTAATTATAGAGAACACCAAATCATGTATTCACAGAGAGTGTGCAAAAGTAACTGCCTCCCAATGAAGTGCCATCAGTACACTAAAACCAGTGTTATTAAACTCTGACAGGCCCAGATAGTCCATCATTTATTAATGTAAATGAAAAAATTCCATTTCTTCTAATCTTTAGTATCATATTTAAAACTATATTAACACAATATTTTATTATTATAAATGACAAATATCTTGCTTATCAAATTTACTCCACAAAATGTTAGCAAATAAATAAATAGCATAATTTTTCCAAGAATCGAAATAAGTAATGAAGAGTATTTTCTTTGATTTGGCTGAATTCACCCTTTTGAATTCCATTTTGGGCTTGTTTAGGTGAGGAAAGGAAATCTGCTAATAGCACTAAGCGTGCACATTTGCACACAGACACCATTAAAGGCAACCAAACCCTGCTCTTTTTCATCCATAACACGTTAGAGGCATCACAATAAATAAATAAGTAATAGAAAAACAAAAAACGGTAATGCGGAAATGGGACAACACCAAACTGCCATACCAAACCTTTGTCAACACACTTCAGAGTTTGGTTCAATCGTTTCCAAAGCACACAGTGTGTCTCACTCTGTCGAGAAGATGGAAAGTAAGACTCTAAGACACAACGCATCACACTAATATATATAGAATATAGTAACATAAACATTACATAGTCCAGAACCACAACCATAAGCAAAAACCTCATCAAACCACAACAATAAGAAACTAAGCATGGCTTCTTGCATGTGGCTCAAGAGTGCCTGTGGTGGCAGTGGGAAGAAGCCGCCGCCGCGGGACGTGCCACGTGGGCACTTGGCGGTGATGGTGGGAGAAGAAGCAACAAAGAGAAGATTTGTGATAAGGGCTGATTACCTTAACCATCCCTTGCTTCAAAAACTGTTAGAGCACTATGAAGGTTATGGCTTCAACAAGAGTGGTCCTCTTGATATACCTTGTGATGAGTACCTTTTCCAAGATATTATCCAGGCCCTTCGAGACGGAACATCCTCTCCCCACGTGCCCCTCAAGAAGCTCCACTTCAAGGACTCAGTGCCCTTACTTCAGGACTATGATGGCAAAGGGAGCAGCAGCAACTAAATGCATTCATTAGGTATTTTATTTCTATATATATTGTTGTACTCGTAGCAGTTTAAGGAGAACAAGTTTTAACTCTCTTTTCATTTCCTACATTTGTTTTACCTTCACTATTAGTTCTCAACGACCACAACCATGTTATATTTCAAAAGTTCTCCCATCATTTCCTTATATGCTACATGAGTTATTTGTATTTATCTAAGATTTCTCCTCGTACTTGGTAAAAATAGAAACGTTAAGTAGCTAAAGCTTAATAGCAATTAAGAAATGTTTCGTTCTTAATAGTTTCATGTCTTTAGTAGTAGAAATAAAAGATAATTTAAATATACTTTTTTCAGTTGCTCTCTGATATGCCTTTTTTATGAGTTACAAAGCGAAAGCTATTTACAGAGCAAAAAATAACTCGAATGGTACCAGAAAATGTCTTTGCAGTGACCGAATTTTACCTTAATTTCTCGAAGGATGATTTTTATCTTTACCAACTAAAGACTACTTTTCCACGTTATTATGAAGCACTCCTTTTTTAATACAGTATGATATGTATGATCTTTGATGTGCACATACAACCAAATTACGGTTCGATATAGTATAATTAATGAAAGTCTTTATGCTGAAAAAAGGGAAAAGGAAGAAAAAGACAAGCATTTGAACAGTGAAAAACCAGCGAGTTCCTAAATGATGACCGAAATAATTAATTAATCAACAGTTGACTCAAAGCACGAATATAGATATTTCAAAATCGGCCGATTGTATCATCTCACCAAATTCCCCAAAAGTTTAAGAAAATAACTTGCAAAAATCAGCATTCCTTTTGGTTCAAAGAGCATATTTCTGACATTTTCAACCGTCTTCCTGTGAACTTCTGATCCATTTAATCGAACAGTAAATATATATTAAGTTGATTATGACGAGCTACATGGTTCATAGCAATTTTCTAATACGAGTCAACTAGAATTCAAATCCACCTACAAGACTATAAGATCTTACTGGGAGATTATTGTTCATGTGAGCTCATAAACCACAATTCTTGAATAAAAGAAGACTACACTCTTCAAGCTTTAAAGCCATAACAGGAAACAAGATTGATGGTAAATAAAAAAATAAGATGGCATTTCATTACTGAAAAAGAAACATTTTATTATACTTGATTTTCTCTATATTCAGTCAGACGACCATCAATGTGAAATGGGGTTGCAACTTGGCTGTGCTTCTGCCTTCTATCGCAGGGTAAATGAATCCAATAAACGGTTTAGTCCGAAAGAAAATTTGTTGCGAGAATATGAAACTTCATTTGTCATAGTCTTAGACTCTTGGACTCCTCTGCAGACAATCTACTAAAAATATGAAAATTTAGCAAACTCCATGTTTTCTCAAGAATGCCACAGGATAAACTGAAAAACACTTCCTTAGCGGCTCTTCCGCGTGCTTCCAGAAGTGTTGCATTGGTGAAGAGCTCAAGGAGAGCCTTTTCAAGCTCCAGTTTACCAGAAACCTACAAGTAAGCGACCACAGAGAACACTAAGAATATTTTATGCTGAAGAACAATGTTAATTAACAATGAGTTGTCACCCCACCTGAAGAACTGACAAAGGATTTGATCGTTGCATTTCCAGTACCATGTGGGAGAAATGCCCAACGTGACAACCTGAAATAAATAATGAGTTCCATACACAAACAATATGCTGAGATTTGAGAATTACATTAACATGCACCTGTCAGAACAGCACATCCAGCTGCAGCAGCTTCTGAGATGTTATGGCCAGATAAACCAGGGAGTAATGAACCCCCAATCACAGCGATTGGTGTTAAAGTATACAATTGTCTTAATTCACCTACCAAAGAAGATGGATGACAGTGAATATCATGATGATGTCCCTATTAACCCTAATCATTTTAATCCTAGAAGGTACCCTTTTTTTAATAATTAGTAAAGGCCTTTTAAACTCAGCAGCTTAAGAAATCTTGTGTCTCAATTTTTACCAAAAGTATATTTTCATGTATGACAGCATTTCATGTCAGTCAAAAGAAAAGAATTTGTACCCAATGTGTCTACCACATAAATGTTAGTTCCGGGCTTAAACTTCTCATATTGAGACCTCAAAAGCACATTTTGTCCTTCTTTCTCCAATTTCTGCACTAAATCGAATAGAAGTACCATGAATTTGAGAGATGCTAGAAAAAGTAAAAGTGTTTAGAAACAAGAATAATTTTTGAATGAGAATCCTTTTTGTTGAATGCAAATTACTCTAAAAGGAGATGTACAGACTGATTGTTATTTGATACGATTACATCCATACATAAACACAATAATTTAGGGAATCGTTAACCTAAATTTAAGATTCTCTTCATTTTAAGAAAACAAGCCAAGGAAAAAAATTCTAAAAATGCTCTTGAAAATAAAAGTAACATTTCTCAATGAACAAAAGCCCAAAAAACACTAACAGGTGTTTGGCCTGGCAGTAGGGACTGTGCCTTGCAAAGTAGTGAACAACGGTTTGTGTTTCTGCCTGCCAGGGGAGGTACTAACATTTAGTATCTATAAGTAACTGGATCAGAACACCCAAAACTGGGGCAAAAAATTTCTGTATTATTCTTCAACTAATTCCTTTCCTGTAGTTCTACGAGTCAACTTCCTCCCTTGATTCGCTTCATAAAAATCACTCAGTTGTTTCCTTATATAAATCATTGATTGCTGCACACGCAATCTGTTACATTAAGTATTCAATTCCCCTCCGCCATTTCCTAATATACATCTTATTAGGTGGTTTCCTTAACAGTGTCAGACTGTCTTGATTACAAGTTCTTCCCGTGGGAGATAGCCAATGAAACCAAAAGAACATGTTTCCAAAGGATATAGGATAAAAAGCTTACTCTGGCAATCTCTCTTCCTTGTTGTAGATGCCGAGGGACAATGATAGTCATTATGTTAGGTTGTTGCTGCATAAGGGCAAAGTGAACACCTAATATTACTGCAGAGAAAGCAATCAAATCTAGACATATTAAAGAATAGAGAAAACAACAAACCAGTATAAAAATAAGGAGTGTGGCAAACTAATTTCATCTAATTGTAAAGTACTCTTGAAGTTGAAACCAATAAATAGGACAATATGTAAAAGAAAATAAACATACAATCTAACACTAGAAATTTTAAAAAAAAATATCAATTGCATGAATCTAGTAATCAAACAAAATGAGGCCAAAACAATAACATGTCATGTTTCTTTGAACTGCTAATTTACGGGAAAAAAAGGAAAATAGAATGTGCTATATTTGAAAAAAATATTTGTAACTCGGCCAGCGTTTACAAAACATAAAATTTTAACATCTTTACTGACTGTACAACAAATCTCAGAACAATCAAACCACCTACACTGTGTCAATTTTCTCATTATTGGCTTCCCTCCCATTTTTTTATGTTAAGCAAACTAATCAGGTGGCTCCAAGGAACAAACATAAAATGTTTGTTGGAAAGACATTTTTGTAACTCAAGGCCAGCATTGACAAAACATAAAATGTTAACATCTTTGCTGACTGACTGTACACCAAACCTCAGAACAATCAAACCACCTACATTGTATCAATTTTCTCATATTATTTGCTTCCATCCCAAAAAAAAAATTATGCTAAGCAAACTAATCATGTGGCTCCAAGGAACAAATAAGTATTTGCAACATAATGCCAGAGGTATAGAAGATGGAACTGACTTTCTTCTTCTCCCCTATGAATTGAAGAAGCCATCCAAACCTGCTTTTGAGTAAGCTGTAGTCTCAGATTTTCTATATTATTTCGGCCTCTTTCATTGACTCCAAAGTCTTCTATAACTGAATGAAACGAGTGATAAGATGAGATTAGTACAGACCACTTTATCTCTTCGAAAATTCAACATTCCAAGAAGAACCAACAACAACAAAATTCACTTTCTATAACTACATTTGTAAACATAGTGACAAGAACATGGACGTCAGCTAAGCAGGTACTTTTATTTTAAAAGAACACAATGATGTTGTATGTAAGAAGACAGTTATCAACTTTCATGCTCAATTTCATTTAATTTAGATATTAAGTAATCAAAAGAAATGGCATACCATATTTTAAATCACCAGAAAAGTTAATGATATAAGGAGGGGCTTGTAGTAGCTGAAACCGGATACCCTGCTCTGTACTCTACGACATTCAAAATGTTCAATGGTGGCATAATAAAAGACTTGAACTACTGAGAAGGTAGAAAGATCCAGGAGAACATACCAACGGTACAATCAACGAAAACTTTGACAACATCAATGAAATTAATGGTAGAAGCACTGATCCTGACCAATATTTAAAGGACTTCTTAGACATCCGAGCATTTAAAAGTGCCAGAGTTATCTGATGAGAGTAATGGGTTATAACATGTTAGAATTAATATAATGAATCGATGTGATGCACATACAACACACATAAATGAAGCAGATGTATGAACAAAGAAATTAATTGGTTTACCATTTCAAATTAAAAAGGTCAGCCTCAACTATTGCTAGCTTATGTACTACATTATCTAGTTTCAGTTCAGATGCATGAATAGAACATCGACTACTTTTGTCTCCCTTACATGCTCTACTGATGCATGTAGTTCACAAACTAATGAGAAAGAATGACTTACACCATTTCTAGAAGCATCCATGATAAGATTTGGCCAGAGTTCACTTTCCATTAGCACAATAGCATTTGGTTTCCAATAATCAAGGAAAGAATGGATGGAAGTAGGAATGTCAACAGGTGAAAACTGCCAAATTTAAAAGTTTCAGCAAAGCAAAACAATTGTGTTAATCCTAATCTGAAATTCAAAATGTAGGCCACACATAACTGAAAAAATATGTTAAGCCTCCATTCAAACTGATAAAGAAATGGTAAGTAAATAATAAGCAAGCTAGAACGCAAAAGTCAACCCAGGAATGTCATTTCAAGGGTATGCGTGCCTGATCATTTATCCCGAAGCAAGATGTACAGCCCTAAGATCCTAGAAACCAACACATTTCTCTATTACAGTTCTTTTCTGAAATAGTTTATTTTGGAAAATTGCATGATTATTGCCAATACGTGTTTCAAAAATTAAGAAATGACAGTGCACCATCCTAGCGAGTTGTATCCTGATAACTAACCAACAACCGGTAATTTCCCATTATACGAAACAATAGCATGTCATCCTTTTAACTACAAGATTTACTTCTACAAATCATCAGACTCAGCACAGGCAACAGTTCCATGCAATAGCTTCCCTGCATGAGCCCATCACGAAAATGACCTAGGCAATAAACCTAATTGAGGAAAGCCAATAAGTAATAAGACAATTTCTTATACACTAATTTATTGCCTGCTAGTGACAAAAACACAAGGGCCTCACTTCTTATTTAACTAGTGTGCGTAAAGTAAAGATTATATGTTAGAAATTGTATTTTAGGCATTTCTCAACTTAATTTGAGAAAAGACGCAACCAAGTAGAGAAATTACTGAATCAACATACCTGTAAAATTATTTCACTCGGAAGCGACTTGCTTAATACTTCACTGCGTTAAACCAAAAAAAAAATTATATATACTAAGAATAACGTCACAAATTGAGTTCACTAGTGTCTGATTCTCTTCTCAGGAAAAGAATTCGGAAAACATCTCAACAGTTTGAACTTTGAACTACAGTTTCTAGTGTTCAGAAATTGGGAGCAAGGAAATAGAGTGCGAGTGTGAGAGTCTTACAAAGCAGACATAGTGGTGATGGTCATGAGCACGTTCAAGTGAGGCATTCTGCGAATGCAGCGTTTGATTACGGGAATGGCGATCATTCCTTCGCCTAGGGAAACGGCATGGAACCAGATGAGTGGGCCCGGTCGCCGAGGCTGAGAAGGGTGGCCGAGGCGCTCCGGCCACCGGAGCGGGTGTTCTAAGCCGAGAAACCTGCGCCACCGCAGGTGGAGGCGGATTAACGGCGAGACGCCGTAGCTTAGAGCTCTGTATAGCTTGTACACCACCAACCCCTTCTTCATCCTTCTATTCTCTTCCGCGCCATTCTTCTTCCTCTTCTTCAACCTTCTTGCCACTTCACCACACCAGAGTGTGAGCCCAAGCCCAACGACCACCCCCTACTTATGGGCCTGCCGCCCCAATTTAAAAATAAAGTGGGCCTCTTCTGGCGGGCCGCTCAATCTCAAATAGACTATTTCTTCCTGCACCTCCATATCTTCTTCTGGCACCTCCATACACAACATGAAAATACAATTTTATCCTTCTTGTGCCACACCCATAGAATAGCTTCCGGATTATGTAATCCGGAAACACATTTGAAAAAATACTTTCGGATTACATAATCCAAAAGTTAAAAAAGACTTCCAGATTATGTAATCCAGAAAGTAATCATGCATATGAAAAAAAAGTTCCGGATTATATAATCCGAAAGCTAATTACAAATTTGAAAAATAACTTTCAAATTATGTAATCCAGAATATTATAGAGAGGCATTTTTGGAAATACGAAGGTGAGAGAAGAAGGTATGGAAGTGCATAAAGAAGCAGCCTCGCAAATAATAACTACACCTTTCTAATATGGGCTGTTTCTTCCTTTACCTCCTTATATTATTTTCTCACCTTCATAAATCTAAAAAGTTATTTTCCCGTTTTTTATAAATTTAAAAAGGTATTTTCACGTGTTTTTTTTTTTCAGAAGAAACCGTCTCTAATATGTCTGGCAAATTCTTGGTACACTGTACCAATTCGAACATATCACCTCTCAAATTTCTAAAATTACCATTTATTCTGAATTTAAAAATTTGAAATTTGAAATTCGAAAATTAAAATCTTATTTTGGATAAGTAAATTCGAAATAAAAATAATAATATTTTAAAATATAATTTAGAATACAAAATTTAGAACTATATTCCATAAAAGATTTCCATTCCGAAAATATATTTCAGAGAAGGATTTTCAAAAGTATTTTTTTTATCTATATCTCTTTCATTGAATGCTTACAAAGAGAATTCATTAATGAAGCTTCTTTCCAGAAACGTGTACATGTGTCATCTTCTCAGGAATTGGTGATGCACAAGCATTCAATAAAAGGAATCATTTAACAAGAAATATATTTGTATACATGACTATAAGATGATGATGACCCATTCAAATTTTAAACTTATATTAATATGTAATGTGATAAATGCACTAGGTGGACAATATGCAACAAAATTAATGGTATCTTATCTTCCATGGCTTATTGGAGGAGATATTTTATTTTATGTGCAATCAAGAGTTTGTTTCTTTATGTAATGTGGTGATGTGACATCTTTTATGACCTTGTCTTGCTAATAGAATCAAAACCTTAATTTTGATGGTTTGGATTTTCAGTAAATTTGTAATTGAAGTAGTTTCTAGTTCAATGATTACTTTGTGCTTTGATTTTGTCACTGTATTTAGATTGTTTTGCATGGAAAGATTCTCTTGTTTGAATTAAGATTCACACGCTCTAATTTCACAATAAAGTAACAATATTAGAACATTTTTTTTATTAAAAATTTTATGATAATAAATATATTTTAAGAATTAAAATCATTTATAAAATTTTATTTTTTTTATTTCATTATCCTCGTACACATCTCAAAATAGACGAGTAAAAACACATATATTAGATAAATGTACACACAAAAAATGGTCTCATATATATAATATCCGAAAACAAATATTGAAAGATAAATAGTTTTAAAGGTGTTAAAGAGATATGATACTATTGGAGATTGGAGATGGTGTTACCACATTAACATCATTAAATGTTAAAATTCTGAACGTGTCTGTTGTTGTGTCATGCGTGAGATGTCAGGGATTCACTTGTTCCAAAGTCTAAGGTGAGGTACAATGGTTTTATGTTGTTTGGTGCGATTTAAATACAATTGAGGTGGCTTGAGTATTTCCAAAACATTTTCATACTTTACAATACTGATTTTTAACCTAACAATGGTAGGTAATAAATGAGTTTCAATTATAAATATCTTCAACGCAATCATCTAATATCTATAATCTGCAAAACCAAATAACCAAAATGCAACACAGAATCAGCTTGATGCGATTCTCTGCGCATTGATATATTAAAAGTATTTGATACTTTTTGGAAAAGGCTACATCAGAAAATGAAAACTGTACATGATGGTAACATTCACATTGGCAATGTTCTGTCGCCTAAAACCTTTTATCGTACAACTCATTGTTTCTTAAACGAACACCATTAAAATTTCTAGACCCTGCAAATTCCTGTGCCTCCCTATTAATCCTGCACACATAGTGAAGACCAACAAGGAGTTCAACCATTGCAGCTTCAGCTTTTGCTTTGTTTGCAAAGTAAAGAGTTTGGACAAGCAAAATATTTGCTTTGCAAGCAGATTGCTCCCTCTCAAAATTCCTCTCAGAATGCCACTTTATCATGTTGTGTGCCAGAGGAGCCAACCATTCCAATATCTGTGAGAGTACCAAACTCCATTCCACTGCAAGACTAGCTTCATGGACACCGGCACGAGTGCTCTTTGTATACCACTTCAGCTTTCCCCTCAGACCGGTTCTGATAGCGGTTGGTAACATGTAATACAAATCATCTCTTGTTTCAAGATCAATGAGGTGAGGTGCTGACACCATCTTCTCTATTAGTACAATCACATTTGCATAATGTAGAGCTAAAGCTGCACCACCAAGGGTAGATTCACCTGGCTTTAACCGATCCTTCACTGATAGTTTAAAATAAATTCTACTTCTGCATATGAGAGATTTTTTATCCACTACATTCTTCACATGACAATCAACCAACCTCATAGAACTACCCTTAGTTGGGATACAAGTCTGTACCACAGGAGAGCTATTTCCAACTGACATGCAACCTATGAATGGCCCAATATTTTTGAACTGCTTGCTTTCTGAGTGAAGCACTTGCTGCTTTTTCTTCTTTCTCTTGATCTTGATCTTGCTTTTGTCCACTACAAACTCTTGCTTGCTCTCAAAACGTTGTGAACTGAATCCACGTGAATTAGTCTTAGAAGAATGCACAAGAGTAGAGAAGGAATGACTGCGAGTAAGATGATTGGTATTCACGGAGGGAGAAAGGGATTCATTTTCCTGGTTTTCTATAGGTATATGACTATTTCCAAAGACAAGTATGATTCTCTCAAGAATTGTGAACAACGATCTTGCCAATAACCGGACCACGTAGTCATGACTTCTGTTCCACGGAGAGATGTCTCTCAGAGTTTTCACTTGCTGGCGCTGCCACATGACCTTCTTGTGAAACTCAAGCAATTTCACCCCATGAAGCTGGCGATTCGCCTTCATTCTCCTGAAAGTCTGTTCTCTCTCAGCCAGTACCTCAAGCTCTTGGGACAGTAGTGACATAGCAGCAACAAATCTATCCATTTTCTTCACCTTCCTCTCCATCTTTTTCCATGCATATTCCCACCCAGACCATTCAACGTGATGTTGAGCAGGATTGTGAACAAAATGTTCATAACCATGATACACTGCATCCTTGCACCGTCTACTCAACCTGGCCACAGACCAAGCTAGGGACTCAAAGTTACTGAGTATCTCACTCAATGCCAGTTCCATCAAGAAATTGTCATCATCAGACACTAGCATTTTGACCCCAACCGATTTCACTATCCATTCCTTCGTAATCATTATCTCCCTGCCACTCAAAGAACGCCATAAATTAACCACCTTAGACATCAAACCAGCAACTTCAAACGCCAAAATCCCAATCACTTCCTTGCCATCTGATGCACTCTTCCTTGAGACAGGCAACAGAGCACTAAGCCATGTCCTATTCACCGCTTCGGCACCCATAGTCCAATGGCCACGTTTTCCTAATTAGCATTCTCAACAGTCAACAAATACCCCTAATCTTGTTAGACATTATCAAATACAAAAACACAAACTAGAAACTCAAAGCCCCTTAAAGCCACCAAATTGCAAGACCCAAAATTAGCCAATAATCACTCAATAACAAGTTACCAACAGCAACAAGCGTTAGTCTTTAAGAAAAAGTTTCTGATATTTCAAAACTAAAGTTGAGTTCAAACTGTGTATAACTCAATCATAAAAGTTAACCAGTAAGTAAGGATTATTTCTGCTTAATACGCAATTTTCACTACATTAAAAAAAAAGAATTTCCAACGGCTCACAAAACTCAACCCAAGATTCAAAACACACGTAAAGAAAGATATTAGAAACATACCCTTAACAAGTCTGAAGCAGCATTGAGTTCAATGAGGAGAAACTGAAACTGAACCTCTCCAAGGATAACAGTGGAACATGCCAAGCTGAAATACCGCAGCAGAAGCCATAATGAATGGATGGTAGAGGTAGGAGAAAAGGATAAGAAAATGGAGAAAGGACAAAGTGCAAGAGAAAGACAAAAAGTGGGAGAAAGAGAGAGAGTGGGAAACCGGTCAAACCGAGGTAAGAATAAGGTTGTCCTCGTTGAGTTATGGTTTTGGGAAACGTGACGTTACTGTGACAACTCAGTAGTTAATTGCGTCGGGTAATTGTAGTTCAAAACAGTATCTGTATGATTATGCGCCTTGTGACCCTTTCGCTGTTTAAGTGTGTTGAATTGTAGCGAACAACAACTTCGTGAACATTAAGAATTTTGGTTCTACGCGGCTACTAGTTGCAGTGACTACGTTTTGTTGTGGCTGTTTCATTGTTCATGGGACACGAGGGGAATCTTAACGAGCATATCCTGTGTTGGATCAATCGTTTCTTATATGCAAACTCTCTGATTGGAAAACTCTTTTGTATTTAATGTATATTCAACTATTAAATGTGTTAATAATGTTCCAACACCTAAACTAAGAATTTTATGCAAAATTTTCTCTAGCCCTAGTGAATAAAAAAAGTTCTATCACTTTACAAATTCTTTCTTATTCAAAATCAAAATTAAATTAAATCCTGATTTGTATTATAAAGCAAATGACGTATGCGTATATCATGTATGAATGCAAAATATAACTCATAAATAACAGTATCAGAAGAATAGACTGCACACTTTATTTCATAATGGGTGGATTATTAGTATAATCTCTGTATTAAAATTGAATTAATATATTTATTAAATATATTACACTATATCATTAACATTAAAATTATTATTAATTGTAATATAATATGTAATTATATATGTATTTAATATGTTCATATAGTATACGTTAAATTTTATTTATTAAATTTTATTTATTAAATATAATGAATAATTAAATTTCATAATATTATTAATCATCATATAAGTTAATCTAATAAATATAATATATACTTATTGTACCGCCCTGGTAGTCGGAAGTAATGACGTGGCATCAAGCTATTGTATAGGCGTATTGAGAGAACGCCAGACTGGCAGAAGGGAAGGAGGTCGGGGGTTCGTGTAGTCGCCAGTTATTAAGCTGGCGTGCTCCGATCTCTATCACACCAATACCGGCGGTCACCCAGTTGAAGATGAAGTCGCCAGAGGTAAACTCAGGCGACCAAGTGATTAGAGATCGCCGAAGCAAGCACATCGCCGAAGATGAAGGTGGTGCAGATTCTGAAGGCGGCCGGCGAGACCACAGGGAAGGTGTATATGAAGGCACCCTAAATCGCCAATTCCAGTAGAGATCGCACTCCAGGACAACTATGCACTGGGTAGTACCATGCATAAGTAACTTAGCCAAATGAGAGTTAGAAGCAGCGCCCAAGTCAAGAGGCTCCAGATGATGGCACGTGTACCGATGGATGCGAGCCACGTGTCCAGGTCTGTAACTGCCAGGAGAGAGAAAATGTTCAGGTATATAAGGGTTTCCCAACGAACTTCTGAGGTACGCATGTTCAGATTGTCTTCTTTACGCTTGCGAGTTTCTTGAGTATACTGGGAGAGAACTGGTTCACGGTTCCTTGAGAGTTCTTGAGTGTTACTCTTAGTATTTGGTGATTCGGTCACTGACTTGGACGTTGGAGTGCGATCGGCCGCAGCGGCGCCGCTCTGTTCTTTTGCAGGTTCTTGAGGTGGATCGTGGCGAAGGACGGAGGTTGAAGCGGTGCACACGTTGATCCAAGCTTGACGAGGCAAGCTCCAACGTTTTGGTCAACAGGCAGGATCACTTATTAAATATACGAGTTTCCCATATGGATTTTCACTTGTTAAACATATGCATTACTATATTTTTTAATCTTCAATATTGAGATATATTTGTTTCGTACTTTAAATTTTGAATGGTTAATTATTTCCTTCTAATTTAAAAATAAATTTGTTTTAATCTATCAATTCTTACACGTTATACCTACACATTGTCAAAATTATTAATTTGAAAGAGATAAAAAAAAAAGGCTGTTAAGGATTTGATAATAAAATATTGAAATAAATTATCATATAAACAACTTACAATTATTAACCATAAAAGTAAAATATTTAATACTTAAAGGGAAATTAAAGTTTACATATTTTTCTCTAACATCTATTTTACAACTTCATTTAATAATAAAATATTATATTTAATTAATACAAATAAATATAAATAAATTTTTGAAATGAAATAATTAAATAAAAACCAATTTTAGAGACAAAAAAATAATTAATTGTTATAATGACTAAATTAGAGACCATTTTATAGACTTAAAAAAAATCATTGATTCCAAAATTAGTTTCTATGATTGATAAATAGTTTCTAAATTGGTATCTAACTAGCTACTAAGGTTTTAAGTAACAACTATTTAAATTCTAAATTTGGTAACAAAAACCTTTGTAGCTAATTAAATACTAATTTAGAAACTATTTATCAATAATAGAAACTAATTTAGAAATCAATGATTTTTTTTAGTCTATAAAATGGTCTTTAATTTAGTCACTATAACAACTATTTTTTTTTTCTCTAAAATTAGTTTCTATATGTAATGATTTTCTTGTAATGAATAATATATGTAGTTGTGAAAGTAAAAGAAAAATTGAGGTGTGAAACTTAATATTACCTATAATTAAAACAATCATATTGTGTTTCTTGATGGAAGGTACATTCGTAATTACAATATTCACTTACACCTTGAGATTAGAAGTGTTAGACATGTTACATTTATTATATATTAAGAAATAAACTTTAAGTATAACTAAATCTTATAAAATTAAATTATAAGATAAGATTTGCATCCATTTATATATTATAAAATATATTTATCTCTTAATCTTAATCGGTATAATTTTTAATAAAAAATAATCTTAATCGGTATAATTTTTAATAAAAAAATGACATGTAAAAGTAGTTTCAATCATTATATATACTTGAAAGTGTCTTGTTTCCAACCGTTTTCTCTTGTAATTCTGGAGTATTCATTTATTCACTTAGAATATTTCATAATTAACAAGCTATCTCACTTCTTATTCAACTACATTAAAAATTCTCTTGAATCTTCTTGAAATATGTTTTTCTTTAACATGCTTCATTAATTTATTTTTGAATTTCATTTTCTCCTTCTTACTTAGATTTCTCTCTAATCTTATTTATATAATTAACTCTAGTTGGCAACTTTAAGTTAAATACTCAATGCATCAATTTCCTTGGTGTAAAGAATATACATGTATTTCCTAGCAAAAACAATGCTCTCCTAACCTCTCTACTTTTTGCAAAAAAGTGTTTGTGTTTCTTTCTTTGTCTCCTGTACTATTTTTTCCATTTTTTTTGTCTTTTTATTTCTTTTTTTCTCTCATTTTTAATATTTTATTTTTTTTCCTTTACTTTCTTTCTCTCTTTTTTTCTCTAATTTTGTTTTTATCCTCACAAACCTAATAAAGGAACAACAGTGACAGTGACTTTGCAATCTTGATGAACAAATGTGTGTTTGTTTGTGTGAGGTGATGATGAGTTTTTTTGTCAAATTGTTTTTGTCTTGTAAGCAACATGTGACTAACCTCCATAGGAGCTACATCACAAATAACTTTATCTTCATACTTCCCAATACAATCTCTATTATTCTTCCCCTTCAACTCTTCTTCCTCACTTAATCATTCTAGTTTATAAGAGGTTTAGTCTCTTAAGTTCATTTGGTCACTAATCTGGTGTTAACCTTATTTCTGTAGCTCCCTCTGTCTATCATCAATGAACACATCATTCCTCCCATAAATTATGGATTTAAATTTATTAACTTAATCTGTATTATTACATGTAAGTTTTTCAAACATGTAAGTTCCTTGATCGATTGAAATGTTCTTATTCAATTTTTATTTTTATTTTTTTTAAAAAAACTTACATGTTTTTAAACTAAGTTAACAATATAAATATATGCAAACAGTTAAGAGTGCTTAACCTAATACATAATAATATCACCAATCAATCAAACATAAAAAACAGTAATAAACACACCTAATACAAGAAAATAATTAAATAAAAATTAATTTTAAAAAAATAATTAATTGTTAAATTGATTAAATTAAAAATACTTTAGAGACTAAAATCGTTTTTTATTTATAAATTAGTTTATATTATTAATAAATAGTTTTTAAATACCAAAGTTTTAACTATTAATTATTTAAATTCTAAATTTGGTAACAAAATAACTAATTAAATATCAATTTAAAAATCATTTAACAATAATAATAGAAATTAATTTAAAAATTATTATTTTTTAATTCTTTTTATCTATAAAATAATTTCTAATTTAATTAATATAATATTTTCATATCTATAAAATTAATTTATATTTAAAAACTTTTTTGCAGTGACAACATGAAAAGAACTCTACTCTATATTAAGTTTTAATTACCTAACAATTTTTCTTCTTATTATAATTTAATCACTTTGATATCATCCTACTTTTTTAATATTAACTTTTAAATACATGACATAAGTAAGTTTGAAATACAAAAAAGTGAAAGTCAAATAAGTGATAGAAAATAGTAAATTGCATATACTCTGTGATTTAGAAAAAAAAAGTGAAAAAATAATTGTTAAGTCTACTAATGTTTATAATATATTGAATTTTGAATAGAAACAGGAGGACAAATGGCTTATATCACTTAAAAACTAAAATAACATTACTTATACTTAATTTTCTAAGTTTACCTTTTATTAAAAATATTTATTCCTTTTCATATATATATATATATATATATATATATATATATATATATATATATATATATATATT
>Ga0123342_1006155_pt1 | contig 16828 bp, 10 predicted proteins | sample Turbeawhitnodule_FD_89960 | JGI IMG/M metagenome (GOLD analysis project Ga0123342, IMG submission 89960) | Root nodule microbial communities of legume samples collected from Mexico - Turtle bean Mexico white nodule | ecosystem: Host-associated > Plants > Roots > Nodule | place: Mexico: Nepantla... | reverse complement strand
GATTATAAGTTAGAAGGGATTATAAGTTAGATTTAACCACTACACCAAGCAAATTCTTTAGTATTATTATGATTTTAATTATACTTATTATTATTAACAATATTAATAATATTAACAATATTATTAATATTAACAATATTAATAATATTAACAATATTAATTTTAATAATACGAATATAATATTAATAATATTAATAATATGTATAATAATATTAATAATATTTATAATAATAATATTAATTATAATGTTAATTATAATATTAATTATAATATTAATTATAATGTTAATTATAATGTTAATTATAATATTAATTGTAATGTTAATTATGATATTAATTGTAATGTTAATAATGATATTAATAATAATGTTAATAATAATGTTAATAATAATATTAATAATAATGTTAATAATATTAATAATAATGTTAATAATAAGTTTAATAATAATATTAATAATATGAATAATATTAATAATATGAGTATAATTTATTTTTTTATTATTAATAATAATTATATTAATATGTATAAATTATATTAATAATAATAAGTATAATAAAAATGATAATATTCCTAATAATTTGTCTGGTCTAGTGGTTAATGTTTCTTTGGTCACTGGACGATACTCTGACGCATAAGCGTCTGTTTTTTTACTTTTGCGTCCGTTTTTTGGCCCACGCAAAATGGCTATTTTTTTGTAGTGAAATTATTGATTTTTAAATTAGTTTATATTATATTTTAAATTTGGTAGCAAAAATCTTGTAGTCTCTAAAATTATTTCTAATTTAGTCACTATAACAATTTTTTATATTTTTAAAATATTGATTTCTATTTAATGATTTTCTTATAGTGATATATCTTATTTGAAAGAAGTTTTTCATCACTGTTTTTTTTTTTTTTATATTATTGCTATGTATGTTGTCGTTTTTTAATTAGCAAAGATAAAAATTTTGCTATATATGTGATTTATTTTCTGTATTAATCTGGTATTACGGCTAATAAAATATGTGGTTTTGCTGTTTTGTAATAAACATGTATGAGCATAGACGTAGATGATGAGTTTTATGTTCTTAAATTATAAATTCTGTTTTAGATGTAATAGTCAATGTTGTTGCATAATTTAGAGGGCTAAACCTTATCACTTGCATGGTATTAGCTTGTGAGAGTTTTTTTATTTTTTATTTTTACATTTCTAAGACAACATATTAGTTGACTTTTTTATCTTGATGGAGTTTTTCTCCTTCTCTTGTATAATGTAGTCTGTATGTACATGTATTTTTTAAAATGTATTCAAAAAAATGTAGTGGTTTCTTTTAATGTTGTCTTTTTTTTTTATAAAAGTTAAAGTATTTATAAATTTTTTCTTTTTACTATATTCATTCTTTGCCAATAAAAAAAACCCTTTTATATAATATATCAAAATATTTTATCATTAATATATTTTATAATAATTATTATTATTATTATTCATTAATAAAACACACACATATTTTATAATATTTAATAAGACAAAAAAGAAATTTAATATTGTATAAAAATTTAAAATGTCTTATAAGATATCTCTATTACTACCAGATAATAAGAGTAATTACTGCCAGATAACAAGAGTAATGATACATTTACACTAGTTTTTTTTCATTTACATTCAACTTCATAAACTATTATTTTATTATAATATTATATTTATTTTTATTTTTATTATTATAATAGAATATTTTATTATAAAAAACAATTGTCAAGTGAACGTATATAAAAAGGATAGTGTAAAGAATTTTTTCCAGATATTAAAGGTTGTTTGTCTATCACTTTTCTTTCTAAATAATAGATGTGATAAAGGTTATTACATATTAAAAAAAATGTTTGTTTTATATTCCTTTTCTTCTCCCACTTTTACTTTTTCTTTCACTTCTCTTATAAAACCCTTTTTAATAATAAAATATTATATTTTAATTAATAAAAATAAAAATAGTTTTAATATTATTATTAGTTGTTAAGTGAGAGTGGAAAAATTAGAGGGTCAAAGTATCATTATTGTTCATAAAAAAAATTAATTTGATAGTAATTTTTCTCTTACTTCCACTTTAATAATAAAGAGGTATAATTATTTTTTTTTGTACAAGACGTGTTGATATGACGTGTTCAACAACAAACCTTTGCTTTGTTCTCTCCAGTTGTTCGCATTCTTTCATCATACTGTTTTAGCTTTCGCAAACTGATTTTAAGTAATCTCCAATTGCTTAATTTACTTTATTCTAAGAAAAATGTTAACTTGTTTGTACACATAGTTGCATACCATACAAACAAAAATGGACAAAATAGAAATTAACTACATTTGACATTTTAGTTTGATCAACTCGAATTAAAGTCAGAAAACAATAGTGATATCCCACCTCTCCTTTGGTTCTACCATACTGACTTTGGTCTCTCTTCCTCCATCTTCATTTTCAAATTTTTAAACCCTAAAATTTCTTTTAGTCTACGTGTACAAATCAATGGTATTGCGTACGCCATGTCAATAAAAGTTAATATCAATGGTAAAAACTTAATACAAAAGAACAAATTGAACTTTTTAAAGAAATCTTGAGACCAAATTGATTTTTTAAAAAATTACTATATTAAATTGAATATTGATCAAATGTAGAAATCAAAAAGGTAATTTTATAATTTTTAATAAAAATTAATATAAACAAAATTTTAAAATAAAATAATAATACATTTGATTATACTAGAAGTCACCCCTCTTATGAACCCTGTATCCCCAAATACTTAAAAAGAGTTTTCATCACCTCACAATTTAGAATTGTTGCAAAGCGTAGAATCTTTGTCTGATCCACCCCAACCCCACCAAGTCTACTCTTGAAGAAATTCATCTTAAGACTAAATGCCAATTCAAAACAGTTCAACATAACCTTTATGTTAAATACACTTTTAATATTTACCTTACAAAAAAACAAAGTGTTATCAACTTACTGAAACATATTTAGCTTTACCAATTTCTCCCTAATCTCGAGGCTCTCAACCAAGTCTTTCTCAACCGCGGTCCTAGATACCCTGGCTAACCTTTTAGCCGCTATGAGAAACAAGAACGGAGCTAAAGAGAAGCCTTGCCTCAACCCCTTCTTTGGAATAAATTCCTTAGTAGGTAAACCTTCTCATAATCCACCTTGAAAAACACACAACTTTTCTTCTTCCTCTTCATCTCTTCTAAAACTTCATTGGCTACCAGAATACTATCCAATAGCCCTCTTCATTCAAGAAAAACAAGTTCCCTAACATCAATGACTTTACTTATCACTTTTTTCAACCTAATAGCCAAAATCTTCAACATCGTTTTATACACACACCCAACCAGCGAAATCAGTCTATAATCGTTAAGTTGTTGCAGATTATCTGTCTTAGAAATCAAATAGATGAACGAAGCATTTGATCCCCTAGGCCACTTACCATTGACCATAAAATCTTTTACCACCGAGACAAAATCTTCCTTAAGACAACCCCAACAATACTTAATAAAACCGAAGTTGAATCTATCTGGACTAGGGCTCTAGATCGGATTCGTCGACCCAAACAAGTGTATGGAGACTTTCTCTCTCCAAATTATTACAAGTTAATTATTTAGTATCTATTATTATTAGATTCTATCATTATCAAATTAATTGTATATAATTGGATAATCATCATTATGTTTGGAATGAAAATTAGGTGCTCGGTTCTGTTCTCTTTTCTCAACAATGGTTTCTCTCTCATGCATTCCACCGCTCAACTCTTCAGCCTTTGTTTCATCACCACATGCGCTCGGGATTTGCACCAAACCTGTCGATAGGCCGAGGATGGCTACCGAATTCGTGACTTTAGCGTGGCATGTCCGAGTGGTCACTAGTGATGACGAATTGGGCATGAAGAAGGAGGAGGCGAATCTTCGAAATCGTTTTATACACACACCTTACCAGCGAAATCGGTTTATAATCGTTAAGCTGTTACAGATTATCTGTCTTAGAAATCAAAAAGATGAACGAAGCATTTGATCCCATAGGCCACTTACCTTTGACCATAAAATCTTTTACCGTCGAGACAAAATCTTCCTTAAGACAACCCCAACAATACTTAATAAAACTGAAGTTGAATCTGTTTGGACCAGGGTTCTCCGAACTATCACAACTTCAAACAACGTTCTTAACTCCCTCTTCAGACACTGCTCCAATGAGTGACACATTATCTTCGTTTGATAACGAGGTGAACCGAACATTGTACAACCTAATCACTGGCTCAGACTCCCCGACAAATCTAGCTTCGAAAAACTCTTTGACATTGGTCTTTACCACCTCCTTCTCTTTACACCACTGCACGTTCACTTCTACCCCGTTTATCCCGTTTTTCATTCTCCTCCACTTCACAAATGAATGGAAAAATCTTGTGATTAAGTCACCTTGTTTCAACCATTTTTTCCTTGCTTTTTGTTGCACGACCGCTTCTTGTTTGAATAAGTTCCGATTTTTTTCAACCAATAAGAGTCTTCTCTCCTCCTGCCCAAACTCATCTAATACGCTTTCATCGTCTCTTGTATCCAACTCTTGAATTTTCTTTTGTAATTCATCCCCTTCTTGATTGACGTTCCTAAAAACCTCTCTATTCCACTTCTTCAAATCTAGCTTTAAATTTTTCAATTTTTCTTTTAGTACAAACATCCCTTCGCCCAACACTTCATAACTCTTCCATTTACTCTAAACAAAATCTAACAAACCTTCCGTCACTTTGCCACACGTCCAGAATTCTGAAAGGTTTCGACCCCCAATCCACTGACGTAGTTTTGAGCACCAGAGTACAATGGTCAGAGACTGATTTGTTAAGAACTAGTTGTTTACTTTTTGACCATACATCCAGCCATTCCCTAAAAACTTTTTGACCATACATCCAGCCATTCCCTAAAAACAAGAATCCCGGTAATTCTGCTCTTAGCCATCCCATTCGACTTGTACCACGTGCAATTTCTTTCAACCATCAGAATATCCAACTCTGTATTTTCGATGATTTTTCTGCATGGTAAAGATAGTCCTCTGATTCCTTTCACTACTGCTATCTAGCTATTAATTATATTGTTGCTACCCATAAAATTGTGAAAAGGTGTCTACTACTTTTTGGGCATTTCAAACACCATGACTCATCCTTATTTTGTTTTGTATTGACTTCAAATACGTTATGCTAGTTAATATTTTTTTGTAGATTTTAAAACTTTTATCTAATTATTGTTCAATAATCGATTCCTGGTGTTAATGATTTTGATGAAATTGTTGTTAATTCCTGGTGTCAATATAAATATAACTAAATATTTAAATTTATATAGAAATTTGAGATATGTTGTACATTCAAAATAAATAAATAAATTATCAAAAAAAACTATATAAATATAGTTTTTCTCAGCATCATATGTCATTTACATAATTTTTTTCATGTTATCCATTGGGTGCAACCGTGAAAAAAAAGGAGAAAGATTGTGAATTTTATTTTTGTTGAGAAAGAGAGAACTCACTGCATAATATTTAATGGTCGGACAAAGACAAAGTTGTACGAGGAACATCATGAAAAAGGTTTAAAGATAAACAATATATCCATCAAGGTTGAATTATACATTTGAATACAATCTGCTAATCAACCAGTTCTGTTGTGTAAAAAAAACTCTGTCCGAATTCTGGGCACAAGACTTACTTCATGTATTTATGTAGGAATTTCCTATGGAAATCATTCCTGATGGTATCATTGATGAATCGCTTTGCTGTTTTGGTTTCACCGCGGACTTGGTTCTTGAACACCACATCATCATCCCACTTTCTTTTGACATTGAAAGAAGTTGGATTATAGAGCAGTGGGTTTCCGCGTAGAAGCTGTGTCTCTTTCATTTTGAGCTCTTCCTCCTGTTGTTGTCGTTCCTTGCGTACTGCTCTTTCCTTCTTTATTTGTTCAAGGTCGGCTAGCAATGCTTCAGTGTCATCCTCCTCATCGTCATCACTTTTGACTTCAACATCAGAATCATCTCCATCAACACTACGAGGAACAATGTGGTCTTCAATTTCTCTCTTTGATCCTTCCAAAAACACATGACTACCCTTGTCATCGTAAGATTTATTTTTTGATGAGAAATGCCTCCGTTCACGATCTTCCAGTTCATCACGCACCTTCCTTCTCTTTAACTCATCCTGTGTGTTCTGCCCATCTTTCCTTGGCTTGAGAGTGATGTGCGATGCGATGTCCCGAGAAGAGTACTTCTGCGAGGGACCGAAGATTCGACCACCTTGTTCGTTGCCACCTTTTACAGGTGCCCATGTGGGTCGAGCGGCGGTAGTCATCGGATTTCAAGTTTTAGGGATCCAATTTGATGTCACCTTCGCCGGTTTTGGGAGAATGGTTTCGCTGATTCAGAAAACAGAACTAACACTCACTTTCTTACGTCTTTTATAATATATAATAAATAATAGATAAGATATGATAATTTTCAAGATTAATGATAATTTAAAAATATTATGTACATATTTAGTTTGAACATTATTATGTTACTATTAATCCATGTAATATGTTGGTTTCGTTTTTAATATTATGTCTTATATTTAAAAATATAATCTAAAATAGGTTAATGTTTTCAAAGATATAAATATTGATTTGAAATATTGCCGATAAAAATCAATTTTAAGTATTTTTTTTATAAGTATAAATACATTTTCTCAATTAATAAAAGTATCTGAAAATATCACAGTTGTAAATGAAAGAAGAAACTTGTAGGATGAAAATGTGAGCCTCTGGTTGGCATGTCTCTATTTGGCCCGTAAAAAGTCATCCTAGAATAAATTATTTTTCTTCATATAATAATATAAATATTTTACTCAAAGTGTGTAATGTAGATATATTGTAAATATATATATATATATATACATTTATATAGAAATTAGAGATATATTGAAAATTTAAATAACTAGAGATATGAATATACCGTCCAAAATATTTGATGCAAAAATATATATTTATTATACGTATATAATTAATTATAATAACATTTTTATATTAAAATATATAAAGTAGAAGTTAGTTAAGCCAACAAAAATAACTTTCTAACACACTATCAGAGTTATTGATAAGATAAAAATATTGATTTGATATCAGTTTTAACCTATTTCAAGGAATTTGGATAGTTTTTATAAAATTACTTGAATTTACTTTTTAAAAATATTTTGAAAAAATATTAAAATTTGTTTCAAAATTCAAAAATATAAAAATCGATGAGTAAATATTCAAATTTATATACAAATTAGAGATATATTGCACATTTAAAAAAATTCACAACATATTTTTCTAAGATATAAATATTGATTTGAAATATTTTAAGGAATTTCAATAAATTACTGGTGTAAAAAGTTTTAAAGAAGATGATTATTTTATATTTAAAACGACGATTGTATAACCGCATTTGATGTACACGTAGTTTTAAATCCAACAGATAAGAAAATGGTTATTTAGCCATATTTGTAAATGTGATTTATAAATGCGACTATGTTAAACCACATTCTTATATGCTTCTAAATGATCTTTAAGAGGGAGGAGTAATGTATTTACGAATGTGACTATTTACCATAGCCGTATTTATAAATCTTTGCATTGGATTTAAGAATGCAACTATGGTAAATAAGGATGATGACTTCTAAGAAACATCCAGATCACCCACGCGAAACATTTGAAGATGGTTGTCTGCCAAATTCTGTTGACGGAGGTCACAGTCACCGTCAATACTGTCATTCATTCATATTTATTTTTTTTGCAAAGAAAGAATAAAAAACCAATTATTAGAAAAAACAACAACTATAATTTTTAAGAGAGATGAAAATATGGAGAAAAAATTACGCTATATCGTACAAAACGTTTAATAAACTACTCCACATCCAAAATTTTAAATTAGTATTGTGTTTTTTAGAAAATGAAAAAAATATTAGTTTTAAAAAGAAAAAATAAAAAAAAGTTTTCAATTAATTATGAGAATAATTAATTATTTATTAAATATTTAAAAAAGGTAATAAAATTATTGAAATGTTCAAAGATAAAATAATAAAATATATATATTAATATAAGAATAAAATTAATAAACATCGAGGGGAATCTTCTTTTAGGTATATAGATTAAGATTATCCTTACTTATGATCATATTATTTATATCCGTGAAAACCATACAACATGCATTTATTCCCTTATCGTGTCAAAGGTAATTAATTAGACTCCACCCAGAAATTGGTCTGTAAAGCTTGCGAATTAGTTTTTTAGGGTACCACGTAACATTCAATAAGAAATCAAAATTAATTGTATTTTTAGTTATATTTAATTATTTTATAATCTTAGCTCCTTAATTTTTCTTAACTATTCCGTCTCTAATTTTTGTATGTGATTTTAATTATTAAATTCAATTTTTAGCTTAATCATTTGTAATTACATTGAGATTGAAAAAAAAAATACATGACATGAGTTTTTATAAAATTAAAAAAATAATAGCAACTGGAGGACTTGTTAATAAATATATTTTTAAAAATGAAATTAAACAAGGCAACAACAAATAATAAAGTAGAAATTCAAAATTATGAATAATTGAAACATACAAAATTAAAATTCTGAACAAGAATTTAGAAACTAAAATTGCAGATTTTGTACAATACAAGGACAAAAATTCAAGTAAGCCTAGGGATTAATTTCACAGAAAACTTCAATTTTTTTCAAATAGTTTGATATATCAATTGAAAGTTAATTTTCGAAATATTTTATTTTAATAGATGTAACGTTATTTGATTCCGAAGTGTTCTGTGGATTGCATCAACCATGAATTAGCAAAGTAACTAAATAAGAGTTTGATCCAAATAATAAAATTTTATGGTCTGATAAATTTAAAGCTTAAATCTCTGAATTTGCGAACGTAGTAAATTAAGAGGAACAGGAATAGGAAAGCGGAAGAAAGAGTATTATTTAGGTTAAATAGTGTTGTAAGGTGGATAGCATTCTACTACATTGTGTTCATATAAGCATAGCATAACACTATCTCAGAGTTAACATAACTGTTGCTCACAAATTATCTAATTATGGGCTTTAGGGTACCTCTTAACGCCAGCCCCACCAGGCCCGCCCCCATAGCCCCCACCAGGCCTGCCACCATAGCCCACACCAGGCTCACCTCCTTGGCCGCCTCCATAATCACCGGGTCCGCCACCAGGTTTATCACCTTCATAATAACCGGGTCCCCCGCCAGGTCCTGCTCCAGCGCCAGGTTTATCACCTCCATGTTCGCCTCTATAATAACCGGGTCCGCCGCCAGGTCTGTCGCCTTCATAATAACCCGGTCCGCCGCCAGGTCTGTCTCCTCCAGAATAACCGGGTCCGCCGCCAGGTCTGCCTCCTCCAGTATAACCGGGTCCGCCGCCAGGTCTGTCGCCTCCAGTATAACCGGGTCCGCCGCCAGGTCTGTCGCCTCCAGAATAACCGGGTCCGCCGCCAGGTCTGTCAAATCCAGAATAACCGGGTCCGCCGCCAGGTCTATCACCTCCATGGTGGCCTCCAGAATAACCAGGTCCCCCGCCAGGTGTATCACCTCCATAATCACGGGGTCCACCGCCAGGATTCCAACCCATGCAATCAAATGTGGAACAGAACCCATCAGTGGTTCCTGTGCTTGGATTTTTTCCATTGGTGTCGTTTTTCTCTATAGGAAGTTGAGTCACAAAGACATGGAAGAACATGAAAAAATGTCATAATCACACACATATATATATATTTCTTATGAAAGCAGTAACTATGATTGAGGAAGATGACCCAAGTTGTAGCATGAGTTTAGTAAAGTTAATGAAAGAAAAAATGCATGCAAAACTGACCCTTTATAGAAGACATTGAGCGAGCCTCAGCAAGGCTCCTAGCAGTGACTTGAGACGGTATGAGAGAAGCCATGGCCATGAGGCCTAGGATGAGTAAAGTTTCCTCAGAAACCATCTTTCAGAAGTAAATGTTTGGTGATGAAATGTTAGTGAGGAAGTGGCTGTATATGTAGTAGTAGGAGAAGGGAGATAGTTGGTGTTGAGGAAGACTCCATCTTCCCAATTTTGTCTAAATAATAAATTCAGTTTTCTCCAACAAGTTCAAAGTTTGCATTTCTCGTACCATACTCAATTCAACGTTCTTTCCTCTTAGTTTTCGCAAGTATAGCATTCATTGTTTGATGCTTGTACGAACGTAATTCTGTAATGAAATAGTAAAATATGGAACGCGTACGCATATCTGCTGTATCTTGCTTGCATTGGTTACAAGCACTAGAGATGAACAGGCAAAAGTTAGCATGGCTATAAATGCGTCCTCCAGTTTAAGTCAGGAACAGTGATGTCATTTTCAAAACAATTAAGATTGTTTCATGTAAAAATGAGAAATCAAGAAAATACTCTAAGTATTAGTACATGAAATCAATTATAAAATTTATAAAATCAAGTCAAATACTTACTATAATAATTTCGAGTGAATTTTTGAAAATATTTAAGTTGCTATAACTTTGCAAAATGCATATAATTTTGAAAAACAATTCATTTAAAATTTTTGGATGCTTATTAATAAAACAAATATCTACCAAATTTTATTCGCCCCCAATTTTAAAAATCATGAAGTACTATAAAAACTAGAACAAAAGTTCTTGTAATCTTCTTATATTTTTAATTTCCACCATCAAAAATTTATTACTTCGAATTTTGGCATAAAGTTCCCAATCAAAGTAATAAATGATAGACATAATTTCAAATATATGTAGTTTTCGGGTAAGAATATGTACTTTAGATTTTTCTTAAAAGAAACACCCATTATTATTTTTATTCAAAGAACTAATTTTATAAAATATAAAAAATATTGATAATCCTTTACCATATTACAATTGAAAAAAAAACTTATTAAAATCGAATAATTTTAAAATTACATTAACTAAATCATAATTATAAACTGATATTTTTCAATGCTTATAAATAAATTGGGAGTACTTTGGTGGTGGGATGTATATGTCTCTTGCTTTATTATTTCAAAATAAAACCATGCAAAGACGAGTAATTATTTCGGTTGATTTTTTTTTATCAGCCAAAAAATGAGATATATATGATGGTAGAGGAAGTAACGAAAATACAAAGACATAGGTTAACCATAAAAGAGTAATGAATACATTAGGGCTCCATATCTCACTCTCATCAATAATTGTAGATCCACTTATGCTGATCTGATATATTTTATCCCAACTTATGCAGAATTAATCCCTCCAACCCAAATTCCATAACCTCTGTTTTTTCTCAATCCTTTCATCTAAGTATCCACAATCTTTTTTTTTTTAGATATCATTATACATTTTTTTACATTTTTGTTACAACAGTATCCACAATCTTTTACATTTTTTTTGTTTTCAAAATATTTTCTCAGTATATATATTAAAAAAAGTATTAGGATACCTAAGTCTACATACAACAAAACTAAAGAAAGTGGGAAATAGAACTTCAATACGTAAAAGAAGACTAATAAACCATTCAAAAGTGAAAATGCAATTTTGTTAAAAGTGATATCCATAATGAGTTATGAAATAAAGAATAGCACATCTCATTAAAAGTAATTATTCATGTGTAAGATCAACCTCATAATAAAGTATTAAAGAATTAAAATTTTGACCTCATAACTCGATTACAACATCTTTTCTTCTTTTGAATCTTGAAATTTTGACAACTACATAGTATAATTCCGTCACCTCACAATTAATGACGTGGTAAAAATAACTATTATTTTAATTGACTCTAGTTCCATGAAGATTAATGAAATTGTTAAAATTTAGTGGAAAATTTTGGATGATTAATTCTAATTTCTATTCTCATTCCTTGTGGTGCATTTGCATTCTTCTTTCCTATTTTTTTGTTTCGTTTCTATTCTCCATTCTTGTTTTCGTTTATTTATTGTTGTTTACACTTGTTATAGTGTGTTTGGTTGTCTCTTTGGTGTGAGTTTGGGTTCGTCGGTTGTGAGTTTTTAACTAGTTGAAGGGCGTTCGGTGTGTAATGCGGTGTGTTGTGGTGGTGAGGGGTCATGTTGGTGAAGAGGTGAAGTGAGTTTGAGTTTGAGTTTATGTTAGCATATAAGTTGTGGTTTTATTTTGTATATTTCATTACAAGAAATAAGTTCTTTTTCTCCAATTTATTTGTTTTATTTTGTATAATTTTCTCAATAATAATGATATTATCCTCGATTACGTAATCAAACACTATCAACTCACAGTTGTTAATTAAAAGTTATTCTTCCACGGTTGTCAACAAAACATTTTTTTTAGTACACTGTTTTTTAATATATGTATTTATTCTTTGTTAAAATAACCCATTAAATTTATATGCATGAATGATCAATGGTAGTTAACCTTATTTTTAACTTTGCTTGATTCAAATCACGTTGTTTATGTCAAAGGGACTAGGGCATGAATCACTTGATTATAGTTCGAATATTTTAGTAGGTTAAAGTGACATTTATTATAAAATTAAATAAAAAAAATCATTATATATTTCATCCAAAGCTCTATTAGTGAAACCAAGCATCCAACATTATTCAAATTTATATTCTACATAACATTTCGTTCCTATAGTTAAGCATTAATTTTACACAATGGCTTAGTATAAAAAAGTTGTCAAAAGAACGATATTAAATACTTTGTTGACTCTCATCTCATTCTTCTCCGTTTCCACCAAAATTATGATTGATAATTCACATGTACTTTCATATTTATATTATACAATATGATAAGAAAAGTAGTGAATATTAATAAAGTATTTAAAGATACATATATCATCGGTTATAATGTACTCAAATGTTGAAGATATCTTAATATTTTTCTTCTTAATATTTTTCTTCTTACCATTATGTCTAGTTTAGAGTATGTTTGGATTGAGGATGTGATGTGTGGAAATTTAAGAGAGTGAATTTGGAGTAATTTGAGAGAGAAGTGTGAAGAAATAGTGTAATTGTTTAGATTGAGATATGTTAAAGTAAATTTTGTGAAATTTTTTTATTGAAGTTTGTGAGTGATGTGATGATACTCAGACAATTTTTTTTTTTTTAAAAAGGTGTAAAATATAAATTTACAAATTTATCCTTATCTTTAAAAATAAAATTTTAATATTATTATTATATAAATTTAATTTTTTATATAAAATAACTATATTTTTTATATATTATAATTTAGTATTATTAAATATTATTATTAATAATATTCTTAAATATTTATTTAAAAATAAATTTATTATTATTGAATAAATTTATTTAATCTTTATTTTTACTAATATATGATGTTTTTATTTTTATTAATTATTTACACAAAATTTGTTGCCAAGCAAGATATTAACATGCATATGAACAATGCACATAGTTCATTTATTCGTTCTTATTTCCGCACAAATTCATCTATCTAAATCTGTTTCTATCACGTCTTTCCATACTCATTAACGCTCTGTTTGTTTCTGGACGTTTACTATTCATGCGGATGGATTTGGAAGAACCACTCTTGTTTGGATCTACTAATTTGAGATCAAAAGGAAGCGCGGAAAGGTGAAGAAACGTATAAAAACTTTCTTCACTCCTTAGACATGAATTGCAGGGAAATGCAACAAAACCCAATTTTATATAGCTAAATTACGTAACTACCCTGTCAAAAAAGTTATAAAATAATTAATTATATTATTAAATATTAAATATTTATAATAAAAATAAAATGTTATATATATTTATAAAATTATAAAATTAATAATAATCTTATTAATTAAAATAATGATAATAATATAAATAAAAAATATATAATAATAATTTTATTTTAATCAAATATTTAATAATATAATTAATAATAATAAATATAATTATTTTCATAAAAATTAAACTTATATAATAGTAATAATAATATTATTATTATAAAAAATAAAAATAAATAAATTAATTTTGTTTTATTATTATTATTCAAATATTTTAAAAGATAAGGATAAATTTGTAAATTTACATTTTACACCTCTTAAAAAAAATAAAAAAAAAATAACAACTATCACATCATTCACAAATTTCAATAAACTTTTTTCATAAATCCACTCTCATATACCTAAATCCAAACAACCTTACTTTCTTTACACTTTCCTCTCAAATCACTTCAAATCCACTTCCTCAAGTCCACTCCTTAATCCAATCACACCTTAACAGTTCTTGATGTGAACCAAACAAGGGCTTAAAGGTCAAAAGTTCATTAAAGTTCTTTAACACTACTTAAAATCCATAAATTAATAAATACACTAAAAAAAAGTATTTCTTCCTCCCTAATTTTGACATTTCTAAATTTTAGCCGACAAATTTTTTCTTAAAAAAATTACATATAGATTCTGTAATTATTGTTTTGTAAATAATATTTTTAGTATTGTTCTGTAATCAAAATTTTATTTGGATAGCCTATATTCACCTTCAATAAAATTTTTAAAACATGATACTGATGTATAATTTCATTTTTGTTTAAAAGATAACACAGAAAATACTTAAGAAATGGCGTGAGGTTAAATTTATCTTAATTTAAATTGTAGGTCAAACACGGAAAATTAAGTTACCAAAATGCCTAATAGAAATGGTGTGGACAAAAACAATAAAAAAAAAACCATTTTTACATGTTACAATATTTTTCCTTCAAAGGTTGTTTGCTTTTTTTTGTTGAAATGGATTGTCTAGCTACTCCATTTTTGATTTTTTTAAGAAAATAAAGGTTCAAGCACATAAGCTTTCCAACTTGCCAATTCAGCCTAAATAATAAATTCAGCTTTCTCCAAAGTACTGCAATTCGCATTTCTGATACCATACTCAACGTTCTTCTTATTTTTGGGATGTAGCATTCATTGCTTGATGTTGATGCTTGCATATGTGTGAATTAGATTCATAAGACACTGCAAAATAAAAATAAAAATCAGAGTTCTGCATGTAGTCTGGATAAACAAATTTAACCAAGAAGTGTAATAAAGGTTGTTCAATGTGTAGAATTAAAATGTCTTCTAGTATTTCAATAGTTGTTTATCCCAACTCATTTAAGTTCATATCTCCATCTCCAATATGAAGTATTCAATCAACAAACTCTTTTATTTCGGTTGTAGTTTGCATTGATTTCTCACTGCTTAATTTCATATTCTTGGTAAGTTTCAAGACTTTCTTAATTCCACGTAGTTTACTATTGTCTTCACAATGTTATATCTTGATCCATTTTTTTACAAGAGACAATATTGCTTAAAATCTTCTCAACAGCGTAACAAACAATCTATTATCCATGGATTTTATTACCTACGAACTTTTACCCACAGATCTCTATTACCTAGTAACTATTACCCACAAATTTCTATTACTTACCAATTATTATCATAATAATTATATACATAATATTAAAAATATTATTATAATATAATTAATTATAAAATAAATAAATAAATAATAATAATAAATAATAATCATAACTAATAAGTATAATATATTATTAATATGATAAAATTAATAATATTAATATAATAATATAATAAGTATTATATTAATAATATTAATAATATTTAATAATGTTAATTATATTAATATTGATAATCTTACTAATAAGTATAATAAAAATCATGATGTGATAATACAACTTGACTAGTATAATGGTTAAAACTTCTTTGGACATTCCTCAAGAAACTTGACTTCTAATCCCACTTAATGACAGTTTTAGTTCTAACTTCTTCCTATGAAGTCATGTGAAATTGATCCAACTTATCTAAATCTATATTTTTTTTAAAACCCACTCTATTTTAATAAAAAAAAAAAAAAAACTCCATTAAAAAAACCTCCTTTTTTTCCTTTCGAACATAGAAAGAATGTTTGTTCCTGTCCTCCACCGCAAATAATTTGCTTCTGCTTGCTTTGATTTGGATCAGTTCTTTTGTTTTGTTTTCATTCTTTCCATAAATGAGTGTCCGACAATAGTATGTGATCTGCGTGAGCTTCTTTTCAATTGAAAACAGGACAATGAGAATGCTCTGCTACAGCAGGCTCTTGCAATGTCAGTGGACGATCCTTCAATTAGCTATGATGTGAAAGATAGATATGTCTGAAGCAGCTACTGATGATCCTGAGTTGGCTCTAGGTGAGTTTTTATGCTTAATCCTTCTGTGTTTAAACATGGTTGGGTGTTTTCTCATTTCCCTTTCTCATTATGTTGATTGATGATTGATTTGGTTCTGGAATTGAGAAAAAACGTTTTAGGGTCTGGCTATTAATCTTGTATAATCATGTTCTCTTTTTTCAATGAACAGAAGTAAAATCTCTGTTATGACAAATTATTTGATATTTATATAAAATTTATTTGGCTGATTAAAGAAAAAAAGTAGAACTACATTGTCTTATTTGTGGGTCAAAATCCTCAGATTGTGCAGCAGCGTGTGCAATAACCACCTTCAAATGCCGAAACACAACAGCTATAAGGGCAATCCAGTCCCCCTCTATATCCTCCTTGACCTGGATAGCCACCACCAAAGAAGCCACCATATCTAGGGATGCCACTATATCTAGGTATGCCACCAGTGATGCCCGGGATGCCACCACTGATCCCCGGGATGCCACCAGTGATGCCCGGGATGCCACCACTGATGCCCGGGGTGCCACCACTGTTGATTTTGGCTTAATCACAAGTCCCACATCGGTGGGTTCATTGTTTGGGAAGGAGGTTTGAGGGTTATAAATTAAACTCTTCTCCTTCACTGTTATATATCCCAATTTGTAATATCTT
>Ga0123342_1006154_pt1 | contig 16829 bp, 9 predicted proteins | sample Turbeawhitnodule_FD_89960 | JGI IMG/M metagenome (GOLD analysis project Ga0123342, IMG submission 89960) | Root nodule microbial communities of legume samples collected from Mexico - Turtle bean Mexico white nodule | ecosystem: Host-associated > Plants > Roots > Nodule | place: Mexico: Nepantla... | reverse complement strand
TGATAAGTTAGTTTTGGTTTTGGTTGAATCAAACCCTAAATCTCTGAGTTACTTGTGAAATCTTTAATTTGGTTATGAACATGTTCTCAAAATTATTTTCTATACTTAATGAGTTTTATAACATAACATCTTAATTAGAATTGTTCCCTGTGGGTTCGACATTCGTACTTTAAAGAGTACTATATTATAGTTGATTCGGTACACTTTCCGAGAAAAATCAACAAGAAGAAGAACAAAGTAAAGAACAAATAAAAAGAAGAAGAAAACATATATGGAATGAAGGATGGCGCAAAATAAAGAGTAAAAGAGGAAGTCACACCACTTGGAGCAGAGGGACTCCAAGATGAGTGATGCTAGAGCCACTACTTGAGATACTACTCACCCAAGATAAGACCAAATAACTCAAAGTACTCAGACTCACAAATTCACTCAAGCAGAGTTTCTTTACTTCAAATTTCAATGTGTGAATACATGAGACAAGACACCCTATTTATAGGAAGAGGTGCCTTGGTGGGCAAGATGGGGTAGGGTAGAATGGTAATAAGAGAGGAGTGGCCAAGGGGGTTGACCATAGTCAAAACCACCCCTTAGCTAGGTCTTCTAAAAGGTAGGTCAACCTTCCTAAACCTAGATGTCTTGTCTTGAAAAAGTGGACTTGGCACAAACCCATTTCGCTAAGTATACTGCATTTTATGCTATGTGACCTACTCTAGCCTATTTTTCTATTTGGACCCCAAAGTGAGCCTAATTTATTTAAAAACATGTTTTTGTCTTTTAAGAAGACCAGAAGAAAGAACATTTGATGTTCTGGTCTATGCCCAATTCTTCTTCTGCTGAGGTTCGTCTAATATTTGGTGGAACCTTGTCTTGATTGTTGAGATGACTGCTCACAATGTGAATTGTCTCTTGAGTCGTTGGTCATCTGCTTGGCTACTTAGATTATATCATCATCTAAGGAAGATGAGGAAGTCAATCTGTGTTTGATGGCAAAGGAAGAATCCAAATAAAGCAATGTAAGTTCAAGCACTTCTATTAACTTTGAAAATGATAGCTAGCTATTCGATACCTTCAAAGAAACTCATGAGGAAACTAATAGGCTGACCCTTTTGAATAACCAGTTGAAAAACAATGTGTTAGAAAATAGAGTCAAGATCTTAGAGGAAGAGTTGAACAATTCAAAAACTGATTTTGAAAACCTGGAAATGATTCACCAAAACTCTTCTTGTAAGTGTGTTGAGTCTAGCTTTTATGAAAATTGTGAATCTCTTCAAAAGAAGTTCCACTATCTTTTAAAAACAGTAGACAAGTTTTCCAAAGACCAATCAAATCTTGAAACTGTTCTTGCCTCAAAAAATTGTGTTTTTGGAAAGGCTAAACTAGGATTCAACCCAAACAGCAAGAACAAATCAGTTTCAAAATCCTTTTCCAGTTTCTTTGAAAAACAACCGATTGTTTTGTTAAAACAACCAGTTGAAATGTGATTTTACTACATGAAAAGGAGCCATATTGTTAGATTTTGCAAAGTGAAAAGGTTTTTTGTTCCCAGAGGTGTTTTAAAGTGGGTTCCTAAGAATTCTAAGGTTCCTAATGTCCTAGTTATTGCCCATGGACCCAAATTTGTAAGGGGACCAAACCTTGCTTCTTGATTTCTCTCTTGTAGGTATTCTTGGCAGTCAAGGAAACATTAAGATCAAAGAAAATATGCTCCGGGGAAAGCCAACCAAAGCAATAATTGTTCTTATGATTCAAATGTATGCAACTTACATATGTTCTTGACAAGTCAAAGAAATTCTTTACCCATGTAAAGTAAGTTGTATATTCTCATCCTATGTACGTGCCTTATATGATCAAATGAACATCCAAATGTTTTTTCTTGGTTAAATCTGTTGGGGATTATCTCCTTGGTGTCCTGGGTTTTGACAAAACAGTGGTTAGGAAAAAACTCAAAATATACACTATTATCCTTTTCAAATTGAGAGACACTCATGAGATTTTTATTTATAAAAGGAACATGCAACAAATTATGTAAGCGTAATGTGGTCATAGTGTGAGAATAATAAACTTAGCTGAGCCAATGTGACGTATATTCATACTTATGCAATTACCCAGTTGAACCACTTCAGAGCTAGTGTAGGGAGTTTTAAAAGAAAAGATATTATTGTCATGGGTTATATGGTGAGTAGCACCACTATCCGGGTACCAAAGAGGGTCAATAAGAGTAGATGGAGTACCCAACAAAGATAGCTCACCAAGGTCATTATCTGAAGAATAAAATTGAAAAGAATTAACATTAATATAAGAAGAAAGATTAGTGTCAACCAATGCCAGCATTTCAGAGCAGTATGACCAAACTTCTGACATAGTTGGCACTGAATGCGAGCAGATAAAGACGAAGTGGCCATGGAAGATGCAATCCAAGAATTCTAGGTAGGAGGACGAGGACCATTAAAGTGTTTATTATTTTTGTTGTGTCTGAAAGGAGGACGTGGACCACGATTATGAGAAGGGTTAAACCCATACATGGGTCTAGACATATGGTTGTATGATGATCGAGTTGACACAAGATTAGCTTAAGGAAAAAGCTGATATTGAGTTTTATACCGTTCGAGACGTTCTGCATGAGCCATCAACAGAGCTTCAATATCTTCCATGTGTATGGGTAAAGACAAGAGGTGACAACGATGATCAAAGATTCGTACTCCTTAAATAATCCTTAAAAAATAGCTTCCAGATGTTCTTCATTAGTGAGGGGCGAGCCAGTTGCAACAAGCATATCTACAATCTTCTTGATATCAAGAAGATATGTAGATATTGATCGCTCACGCTTAGGAGCCTTCAGTTGCGTCTTTAAGTTGTTGATCTTGGCACGAGTTTGAGAAGCATAATAAACCTGTAATTTCCCCAAATTTGTGAGGTAGAACATAACCCTACCATCTTTTCTAAGACCGGTGTTGTCTTGGAGTCAAGAAGCCACACAACCAGGAGATGGTCTTGTTGTTAATGAACCAGAAAAGCAAGATTAACATGGTGAGCAGTAGCATCTTCGATGGTAAGAAAACGCAGTGGTAAGTCAGATCATTCAAGAAAATGAATTCGTCGAGGTAGTTATCATTGTTAAGTTTTAAAAAGAGAGGAACAAAGAAATTATGTAATTGTGTGGAGGAAGAAGAAGAAGAAGAAGAAGAAGAAGAAGAAGAAGAAGAAGAAGAAGAAGAAGAAGAAGAAGAAGGCATGGAGGTTTGAGAAGAAGCGGCGAAAGAAGAGGTAACATACATGATGAAAAAGGCAAGAACCGAGAAAAAGAAATCAAGATGGAAAAGGAGTGCAAAAAGGGGAAGAAAAAAAATCAAGGCTCGTGATACCATCTAAGGATATGAGTATGAGTGGGCATTCAAAAAAGTGAAAATGAGAAGATTATTATTGAAAAAACTAAATTATAGGGATGAGTCTCAACAATTTATATAACATAGACAAACAAAGAGAGAAAAGAACACTGGCTAAAACAGTTTAACGAATCTATTACTTAACACAGACCATTATAAAAACAATATTGGTCAATAACAATACATTGATGACATTATATTGTAGGCAAATATGGGGGGTTATGGTGGAGGTGGCAAAGAGATTTGATGGATCAACAATTTTTTTTTGGCTAAGATTAATATGTTGAGTAATTGAAAGGTAGTTGTTGAAACGATGATTGAGATGACATGTTATGGGGTTGATCCATATATCCGAACAATTGAGTTGGTTGAACACCTGACAAACGAAATTGTTGCTAAAAAAGTTCAACATTAGAAGACGGCCCAAGATGATGTTAATAGGGTTGTGAATGAGGTTGTGTAATCTCTAGTTGTGTGTCATATTCTTGCAAATCTTGTTACATTTTGGATCGCGTCTTTTGGCTTTTCAAGCCTATTATCCAAGTTGACGGACACTTTTTACTAGAATATATGATACAACATTTTTTATCGCAATCACTTAAGATGAGAATCGAAACATATTTTCATTAGTGTTTGCCATTGTTGAAGACAAGACCTAGGAGACTTTTATATGAATATTCCAAATATTGTGACAATACGTAACACCTTAACCGAATTTGTGCATGATCATTTATAGAGGAATTGACAAAATGTCATCATTACAATCCAAAGAAGTTGGATAGGAAGCATATGGTCTTGTTTATGTATATTGCATATGTCATAATGCTTCTAATTTTAACAAAAAGTTCAATATTTTGAACTAAAGCGATAACTGATTTACATGAATTTTTTTTTTATCAGCAATGAATTAATTAAATTAAGAGGGATACTTCAGGGGTATCCCAACCCGTATACATCAGCCACATGTGTACTCCTCCTTATAGTTGGAGTAGAATAACCATAAAGAGAGTTACACTACAAAAATACACCCAAAAAAGATACCCAGAACTATCATAATCATAGCAGCACCTGCCCCAAAAACTCAAGCATGTGGGATTGAATAAAGAGCATATCTAGACCACTAAAGGTATAATTTAACAGGTGCATCATCATGACAAGGAAGTTAAAGGAATGGCAGCAACCACACCATCCTTCTAGCTAGATTCTGCATCCATGATTTGCCTGCCACAATACTACCCTTTATACTGCCAGCTTCCAACTCTACACCTTTTTACTCACCCAAAATACTGCCACAAGCCTATAGTCAGTTCTGTTATAGCATCTTCTTGAGAGGCACAAAAACGAGCACAAGCACTTTTGTGACAAGTCACCCATATACGTTCCAGCATCAAATGTGATTAGCTTCCTATTGTTTAAGGCCAAAGCCAGCTGTGTGAATGCTGGGTGGTACGTGATCCAGCACGTTTTGACAGCAACCCAACTTCTAAGCATTCCATGACAGTCAGTGCGAAGACATGTTTCCTTTTCTCATACAAAATTACAAAAGCTATAAATGTTTAATCAATTTCTTTTCTTTATCACAACTTATGAAATGAAATAGTGAACTCTATATGTGATCAGAATTTTGAAAAGCAGTTTTCTAGAAAAATTGCACATTGTTAAAAAAATAGACTCAAACGTACGATGATGACAAAAGGTACGGCTATATAACCTAAAATCTAATCGAATGCATCAACTTCGTTCTTAAGAGAACTCGTTCCTTACTGATTTTAACTTTAGTAAAAGCAATCTTCGAAAAAACAAAAATATGATTTATAGAACTAGAGTAGAAATCATGTTACATGCTAACATTTTAATTAAAAAAAAAATTAAATTATAAAATTTAACCTTTTAGTATTTTTATTAATATGAACCCTTCTTTTATTATAATAATAAAATTTAGCTTTCATTCAAAATGAAAGGCACATTAAATAAATAATTATTGAGCATGTTTTCCTTGTATAATGAAATAAATATTTTATTATTTATAAATAGCGTAGTTCAAAAGTAGGTAAAAGTGTCTTTATGATATGGGATATAGTATGCACACATTTTTCCTTCATTTATAAATTTAAAATTTATTTTTTCCTGTCATTTATTTTAAATCTTTTTAATTTTTTCTAATAAATATTAGTGGCAACGTTTATATATATTTTAAAAATTTTTTTGTCATCCCTCACAACTGTAACACAAACAGAAAACTTAAAAATGTTTTTTTAAATTATTTTGAATATTCTATAAATATTTTAAAATATGGAGTCTCGTTTTAATGAAATTATTTTTTCCCTTCTATTCTATACCCTTTAATCTTATTATCTAACTTACTTCTTGTTTATTAATATCTATATTGACTAATGTTTATCTATTGTTCTTTCTTTATTTTTAAATATTCTAGTATGTTTGGTACTTTCCTTAGGTTTTTATCATAAAGTAACTAACACAAAAAAAATCGAAATAATTTCACAGATGTTTTAAGAAAAAAGTTATATAAAAAAATTATTAAAAATATAAAAGTATATTATGGGTATGTTTTTCAAGGAGATGATATTTTTTATAGATTATTTGTTTGTGTAATTTTTGGGAGATGTAAACTAAATAATCGTCCATGACATAGAGTAATAGAATGAAAATGGGTTATATTTTTAGATTAAATTGCCAACTTAGTCTAATTTTAGTTTGGTCACGTATTCTTTTAAAAAATTAATATTTTATCTTATCACATATAATTTGTTTTAAAATGTGCAACATATACACCCGAATAACCTCAATTGCAATGCAATTAAGAGAAACTGTGATAAACTATACTTATATTAATTCTAAAACAAGATTTGAACGGATAAACCAAGATGTTAAGATAAATTTATTAAACATATATCATTCAACATTGATTGAAAGGTTTTGTTTAGAATTGAGGCCACAATCTTAAAATGTGGATCAATTCCATCGCATCACGGCCCAAGAAAGGCAATACAAAAAAAAAAAGGTTCCAAAGAGGAAAAAAGACACAAGTCATTGATTTTGCAAAGGATATGAAACTTGCCAAAGAGTGCTTCTTCCTGCACCTCTATCACTTCTTCAGCTACCTCCATAAATTTTAAAATTCCTAAAATTACCCTTCCATAAAAAGATAAAAGTAGAAACAATATTTTACTTATGTAATCTAAAAGTCAAAATTATCATTTTTGGATTATGTAATCCAAAATCTATTTAACTACTCACAATATCGGATTATATAATCCGAAAGTTATTTTAAAAAATAAACCTTCTAAATTGTGTAATTCATAAGTGGTAATTTTTGACTTCTGGAAGTAAAAATCCAGAAGTGATAATTTTTTTTTATTTCGAATTACATAATCCAGAAGTGATAACTTTTTACTTTCGGATTATGTAATTCGGTATGTTTATTTTCTTAAATAAATTTCATATTACGTAATCTGGTATTATTACCGGCTAAATAGGTTATGGATTACATAATTAATAAATAGTAATTTTTGACTTTTGGATTACATAATTCATAGTGTAAAATATTGTTTCTAATTATATCTTTCTATTGAAGGATAATTTTGAAAATTTGAAAATTTATGGAGGTGACTAAAGAAATGATGGAGGTGCAGGAAGAAACCGTCCTCGCCAAAAGCACTAAGATGGTACAATTTTTATCCAAAATTATCAGAATGAAAGGAAAACTCTCTTTGTTATGAAAATAGGATTTTTTTTTTTTTGAACAAGTCATCCTCATAATGTACGAGTGCAATAAAAATGTAAGAAAATTTAAATTGTAGGTGAAGATGACATATAACTCGTGTATGGAAAAAAATTTACATTAAATTTATGCATGTAGAATATGACTTAATTTTTTTTAAAAAAATTACAAAAATAAAATAATTAAGTGATTTGTTAAGAAATAAAATTTTGTAGGAATATTTTTAAATGATCATAATTTGTAATAGAGAGTTGGGATTGAGATGGTTAAAAATGAAAGTTATTTTAAATAAAATAAAATTTTTTATGTCCAATCCGATATCGAGGATATCAAAATTTTAAAAAATCAACTATTTATTAACAATTTTTTAAATTTTTAGTATTTTTTAGATATTTTATATATATTTTTTGAAAAAAAAGTTTACAAAAATAGAATAATGAATTGAATTGATAAAAAATTAATAAATTTTATAAAATTTTGTAAAAGTTTTTAAATGATCATAAATTTTAATAGAGTTGGGAGCGAGATGATTAAAAATGAAAGTTTTTTTAAATAAGATAAGAAATTTGATGTCGAATCTGACATTGGGGATATCAAATTTTTTTTAAAAATCAATTATTTATTAATTTTTAGATATTTTATATATATATCTTAGACTTTTAGTTTACGTTTTAAATTTATGATTTAGATTTTTTATATATGATTTAAAGTTTTTACTTTGAGTACTAGAGTTGTGACATTTTTTGTTAGGGTTATTTTACAGTATACAATTTAGAATTTTAACACTATATTTTTAATTAAAAAGTAACTAAATCTTTCTTAAATGAATAAACTAAAATTTTATAAAATTTATTATTTTTTTAACAATTCAATTAATCGTTCTTTTTAATTTTTAAAGAAATCAGCACAATTGTGTTGGACTGTAAATTTCACTGACTTCAGTTGTGCATTTAAAACATTATTTAAGCTTTGCTGGATTTTTACAGAATTTGATGGCAAGGACGAGTTCTTCACATTTCACACCAGAGTAGTATGTCTTCTAACATCACGATTTAACTATTTTTTACAATAAAAAAGTTTTGTGATTATTCTAATAATTTGGGAGAAAAATTCCATCATTTCGATGCATTTGCTGAAGTGAGTTGTTTTGTAAATTGAGGAATTGTTAAATAATGGAATATAGTATCTTAGAGAAGAGTTATGATTAGGTGTTGATTAAATAATAAAAAAGTTTGCGTTCCACTGAACCAAGCCCAATAAGGAAAGGTGACACCTTCACAAATTGGTTCAACCCAATCTCTCCACTACGCACACACACACACACCAAAGATTCCCAATTTGTTACACATAACTCTCCTTCTCATTCTCCCTTCTACTTCCAAATTAGATCTTCTCTCTTCCTTTTTATACCCATTTTTCATAAACAAACCCTTCCAATTAGGTTTCACATATTAGTTTATAAAGGGAACTTTGTATTTTACTTATATCTTTATATTATCTTCATCTTCTCCATCACCTACCCATCAATACAAAATCTTCTATCCACCTTCTCAACACTATTCAAAATCTCTTTTCAAATATAACTACTAATCTTTTATATCGGTTAAGAAATATTCTAGTAAATGATTATCTCCAACTTTCCTATTACTTTCTTCTTTTTCAACGTAACAAATTCTGCATTAATTAGTCTTAATTATATATTGTTGAAAAATAGCTTATTGTTTTGGAATAGAGGAATTAATATCTAAGTCTCACAACATTTGATATTATATTATAATTAAATTTAGATATGATTGTAGCTCCATCTTAAAAGCTGAGATGTGATGTGAAAAATTAGTGTGCCAGTAAATATGTTGGCCTCCCTCAAAAGAGAAAGTGGCTAGAACCACTTGATCTCTATCAGAAGTTCAACCCACCAAGTATGATAAGGTAGAAGAAAAACAAGAGTAGATTAAAGTTTAGAGGTTTGCATGATGGAATGCAGAAAAGCCATGGATAAAATAAATACATTGTCTTCAGCAACAGTTGCATTCCAAGATTGATGAAACTAGTGTCAACAAGTATGGACATTGGGAGAATATACACTGTTTTTATCAGAAGTAAATGAATAGTCTAAATACAAGAAAAATACAAGAAACAAAACTACTTAAATGGAACCTGTCATTATCAAGAGATGAACGTGACAGAAATAAGACGGTGAAACATTTATGGAACCACATTAACTTCATAGCTTATGATTCTTATCAACAAAAACAACCCTTTCATGTCACATCTCAATAGCTTCTAAAAAAAAACTAGATCTCTCTTCACCCTCGCCTCAAATAATGACCCCAAAAAATAATTATTCAAATATGAATAAACAAAAAACTATCTCATTCTACTTGTTCCACTGCCAATTCTAAGCTTCTCAAGGGATCAAAATTAAGACGATTAACTATGATCCATGATCAGAAATATATAAAAAAAAAAAAAAAACTACCTTAATTAATCTCAGTTTTGAGTGTCATGGTTGGTGCTGTAAGGATTGTTATTAAGAGTATCAGAAGCATTGGCATTGGTGTTTTCATCAGGCTCCAATGATCTCTTCCTGCAAGTGTTCTTATTGTTGTGCATCCACACCTTGAAGACCCCTCTTGAAACGCCAATCTCATTGCAGAAATCTTGCACCAACCCTTCATCCCCTTTCTGCATTCTCCAACCCAATTTCTCAGAGAAATTCTGCATCTTCTCCTTCTGCTCTTGGCTGAACTTGGTCCTGAACCTCTTCTTTCCACTCGGGCTCTCGGAAAGATGGAAACTCGTGTGGCGATGCTCGTTTCCCGGGCCAAAGAGCCCCAGGACTGGTCTGCGGCCAGGGAAATGGTGGGAGAGAGGCGGCGGGCTGGGGCTTGACAACGGGCTTGGGCTTGGGCTAGTGCACAGGCCCGGGCCATGATGGGGTGGCGGCGGTGAGTGGTAGAAGCTTATGAAATTTGGCCTGGGGTTGGAGTGATGCTGTTGTGTGTCACGGTGGTGGAAGTTACGGTGGCATCCACAGGCGGCGCAAGTTAGCGAGCGTGGTTCTGTGGGATTGGAGGAAGAGGAGGGCATGAACTCACCGCATCCATCAAGCGCGTGGCCACCTATGCTGGCAGCGTGGTTTTTGAGGCACTCCTTGTAGCAAACGACCGCGGACGGTGGCTGTGAGGGCGGAGGAGCGGTGGTGGGGCGGTGGCGCTTGGTGGTGGGGTGTTGGGGGGTTTGAGGATTTGCGTGTGTAGTATTGGCGTTGTTGGTGAGGTCCATGTATGTGAGTTTGTGCAAGAGTGAGTGATTGATGTAAAAGGGAAAAGAGAGAGAAAGAGAAGATGGGGTTATTAGAGTTTTGACATGATTAAAGTGTTGTTTGAAAAACGAATCTAAAGTTAAGAGTTTGGAAGGGTGGGTGGCGGTGGAACGTGATGGAGGTGATGATGATGATGATTTGTAATGTGAAGTGATGAGAAAATCTTAGGTTTAAATGGGGTTGTAGGGAAGGGGGAATGAGATGCAGAAAGCGAGTTGAAAGTTAAGACATGATTTGAGATGAGAAGGGAAACACGAAGTGAAGTTAAGACATGATGGGAAAGGTGTTTGTAAAATTATGGTGGTAATTAAGGTTTAGTTTCCATTTTACTTTTGAAAGTTGACATGAGTTAGTTGGGGACAATGAATTTGTTTGATTCGTGTTGAAGGGACAGAGTTTGGTGTGAGTATTGGAGGGTTACGTGGCGACCTGTGGGAAGTGTTGCATAGAAGGAAGGAGGGCCAGGTAACAAATATTCATTTCTTCACCCTAATCTCTAATCTTCATTTATCAAAATACTATTCAAACTTCTTGCCTCATCTAAATCAAAAACTTGACAATATTTTCTGGTAAACGATATGGATAAAGCGGTCAATGTGATTTACTCTCTGGAATACTTTGTCTCGCGTGGGAGGGTTAGATTCATAAAACTTTGACCCCCATTTTATCTAAGGTCAACACAATATTCTACAAATAAACTTTTATCATAAATTTTTAAGAGATACTCATGTATGAATTCGCCCTTTTTTTCAACATGTAGGTGTAATAGTTTTATTTCATTTATTAATTATACTTTTCGGTATGCTCAGCCCACAACTTGAGCACTCAAGTTCTCGTTCCAATAATCTCAACAATAGGTATTGTCAATAACTTAAATTCGGTCCAAAACACGAATAGGCCAAATGGTGAGAACATTTCTCACTGCATCCAAGGTGTTGGTCATTTTGAAAGTCGGTGTTCCGTCATGATTTTGTTCTTAAAAGGCGTCTCGGTGGGCTGGAGGAGGAATGAGTATATAAGCTGCTCTTGACCTCAACTCCGGAGCGATGTGGGATTATATTGGCGATACTGGAACAAGCCCCCCAGTCGAGGTATAAGGGGAGTGGTTTCCCCCTAGTTGAAGGGCTTGGGACACATTTTTGTTTCCAAAGACGGCACCAATGTTTTGACCTCAAGTTCGAGAGATAACATAGCTAGGGTCAATCACCACATCCGAGGTATTGTCTACTTTAGAGGTCGGTGCTCCATCACGATTTTGTCCTTAAAAGGCGCTTCGGTGGGTTGTGTTGAACAAGATGCTTTGATGTCTCCAAATCCAAGTAGAAAACTTGAAGACCTTGTTGTTGTTGTGTGTGTGTCTAGTTGTTTGAAACTTGTTAATTCTCTCCTTAAGATGATCCAAGTTCATTTGAATCTTTAAGCTTTTGAAAAGCTGGGTTTTCTAAAAACCTGATGAAATTTCAACAGGTTGAAATTTCGAAACACCAGGTTGTTTTACCTTAGTAGTTTTTGAAAAGGTTTTGAAAAGCTTGACTTTGCTGTCAAGTCAATTCAACCGATTATTTCGACAAAACAACTGATTGTTTTTCTGAAAACCTTAACTGAATTCTGTTAAGTGGTTTTAATATGTTTAAAATGATCCTAACTATCTTGGTTCTTTTATTAAATGCTTTTGACCACTTGATTGGTCTATATAAAGGTGGTTTTACGCTCCTAGTCTTGAAGTAAGAAAAAGAGTTTATCAAAAACAGTTTTTCCAAGATTTGAGTGAGTGATTGGTGTAAGAGTGAACCAGTATAAATCTATTTGTGTGATTCTCTCTTTCCCTGATCTTACAGATACCTGTTTTAAGTTTTTTTTTATTAATTGCTGATAAAAACAACCGGTTGAATCGCAAAAACAACCGGTTGATTTTCTGGAAATCAACTAAAACAACTTTGTGCTTTGCTTTCCATAGTTTCCTTCTCTGTGATTCTTCATTGGATTTCATTATACCTTCAAAGTTTGCAAAAATCTTTCATAAACAATTCAACCCCCCTCTTGTTTAAGGCCATATATTCTAACAATTGGCATCAAGAGCTTGGTTCTTGAAAGATATTCAAGTTTGATCCTAAAAACCTTTTTCTTATGGCTGAAAAATTACCTTTTGGGGAGGGTGTCTCAATAAATAGGCCACCTTTATTTTGTGGTTTGAACTATCAGTTTTGGAAGGTTAGAATGAAAATCTTTGTTGAACTAAATGGTCCTTTTATTCCTATGTTTGAAAAAGATGATGTTTTCTTTGAAAAACCTTGGTCCCAATGGACTGAGAGTGAAAGTAAAAGAGCACAATATGATTGTATTGCAAAAAATATTATCACCCCTTCCTTAAATTCTAATGAGTTTTTCAGGGTCTCAAAATGTGGATCTGCTAAGGAGATGTGGGATACACTTGAAGTAACTCATGAGGGAACCGATGAAATAAAGAGAGCAAGGAGAAGAAGTCAAGCAAGAAGGAAAATAAAGCAAAATAAAAAAGAAGCCAATTTGTGTTGGATGGCCAAGGAAGAAGATGATGCAAGTAGTGTAAGTTCTTGTACTTCTTTAAATGCTAAAAATTATAGTCAACTTCTTCAAGCTTTTAAAGAAACACATGAGGAAACTAATCGTTTGACATTCTTAAACAACCGATTGAAAGGGTTGAATAACTGGCTTGAAAACAAAGTCAAGGCACTGAAAGAAGAGTTGGAGAATTCAAAAACTGATTTTGAAAATCTTGAAATGATTTACAAGAACTCTTCTTGAAAGTGTGACTCACTTGTTTGTGAAAATTGTGAAACTCTTGAAAAGAAGGTTCATTACCTTGTGAAAACTGTGGATAGACTTTCAAAGGGTAAATCCAACTTTGAGAATGTCTTGGCATCTCAAAATTGTGTTTTTGGAAAAGCAGGTTTAGGTTTTAATTCACAAAGCAAGAAAACTGAGTTTTCAAAGTCTTTTTCAAAACTGTCAGAAAAACAACCGATTGAAAATCGAAACAACCGATTGTTACATGCTTTTATTGCATGAAGAGAGGCCACTCAGTTAGATTCTGCGATATTAGGAGGTTTTTTCTTCCTAAAGGTATTATGAGATGGATTCCCGAGAATTTTGAGGTTCCTCATGATAAAGCTAATGCCAAAGGACCCACATTTGTAAGGGGACCAAATCTTGTTGCTTGATTTCATGGTTTTGCAAATTTGGTAAGAGATCAAGGATTCTTGAGTCACAAGACCAAGCTTATGAAGGGAAAAGATTCTTTCTGGACTTCCAATTATCGTTTCGTACAAAGCCAAGTTTTCTTGAAGACTAAGAGAAGTTACTTGATTATGGACAATGCCTCATTGAAAGAACTACATTGTCTAAAGGATAAGACTTTCCTTGTTTTAACCTTCTTTTCTTGAATATTTTCTTTAATTCTGTAGTATGAAAAATATTGATTGATGTCTTTATCTTTCATCTATGTAATGTGTATGTGAAGCCTTTCTGATTCATCTTTTGCCAGTCAATTCTGAATCTGTGAAATGCTTAAGTTGTTGTCACAGAAAAACAACCAATTGTTTTCGCGAAACAATCGATTGTTTCCCTCTGACAACACTACATTAAATTGAATAAATTCTGCTATGCATTATGTCTGTTGCAGATTCTTTCCTCAAGCAGTTATGAGTCAAAGTGCATTTATCATGGGTTTGATTTCATTCATAAGAGTGTTACTTTTGTCATAAATGGAATATATTCCATGATTTTTTGGAAAATTAAGAACCTTTATGACTAGTCAAAGTCTTCTTGTGCTTTCATGTGAAATCTGCCACTGAGTGACGGGCTACTGTGTAGTCTTGGACCAGACTCTCTTTCTTGAAGACCGAAACCCACTAAATGCCAAGGATTGGAACTGTTTTATGTGAATATATAAACTTATATGCAGTTGTTTCTCTTCAAAAAAACAACCCATTGCGACATCTCTTGCTGGTTTTCAAATCTGGCAAAAGTCTCATTCTGTTTTCTGGTTTTTCTCTTTGCCTTCATGGATCCCACATCCCCTTCATCAAAGAGGATCAAAACAAGAGCTTGAAGAATGTCTGCTAAAAGGAAGAACATCAAGAGTAGAGTCAATCCTTGCACCTACACTTTTCATTTGCACATGTCTTGCAAAGGTCTTTGAAAGTCAAGAGTCATCCTAGGCACATGCACAATGGTTGTTCAAAAAGAGAATCTTCAAGAATAAAGAGAGTGAATCTTTTGGGGTTCTCTTTGCTAAAGTATGAACAAATTGCATACTGCTTTTTTCATCTTCTTAAAAGGTGATTACTTGGTTTTGGAAAATATTCTCTTTGCTGTCACAGAAAACAACTAGTTGAAAGTACAAAACAACCAGTTGTTTTGCCTTTGACACCTCTGAATGAAGCTGCTACAATTGCTTATGAATGGGTAAATCTGTTTCTGCTTTTCAAAGCCAGTTGTTGGTCAAATATGCAATATGTATGCCTCAGAATCTGGTCATAAGGGTATATGTTTATTGTTTTGTAGCCAATGAAGATGCCCTTATGCTATTCTACAACAAGAGACTCATGACTATGAAGGAGTCTGTCCATATGGTGTTCGATGAAATCAATTATACAGATCAGGGTTCTACAAAGAATTATGCAGAAGAAGATGAGCAGAACATCATTTTGTAAAAGCTGGAATCCTGTCCAGAAAAACAATTGATTGATTCTGCGAAACAATCGATTGAAATTCTGCAACAGGATAGAAGATTCCTGGATTGATGATAAACATGAAATCTGAATTCATAGCTTTGTGAGATGGTTTTACTACTGCTCAAAATGCTCAAGTTTTGGTCCTTACTGCTACTAATCGTCTTTCAAAACTTGATAAAAGCAATACTTTGATGTCTCCATCAAGCATTTGGAAATGATGTTTCGGATCAAAGGGTGAAGGACTAAAGAAAACATTGACTTTGAATGTATAGTCTTCTTGTGTGAAGATTACACTGGTCCGGATCTCTTTGTCTTATGCAAGAAAGCGACATTTTTCTTTCATTTAGAGAACTGTTGGGTGACGAAAAGAAAGGGGGAGAAATTGTGGTTTCTTGGACTCTATGGTGCTTTAATTTGTTGTGCAAATTTCGTTGTTGTCATAAGCTCTGATACCCTAAAGATTTCTGCTGCAATTTTATATGGTATCAAAGATTTGTTATTGCAATGGTGCTGCTACACACATTGGTTTTTTGGTTTATTCTGTTGCTATTATATGTTGGTTTTCAATGCTGGAAAACACTGATGCAAACAGATTATTCTGTTTTTATCCCTTCTTCCATTCTATTTATGAAGACAAATAGGGGGAGAATGGTGTGGTTTTATGTGTTGTATTGCTACTGCTACACTCTAGTGTTATCTGGTTTTATCATGGTTTAAATTTTGCTACTGCTATGCTCTTATTCACCATAGTTCTGCTGCACACAATACTATGTTTGGCACTGGTTTTCTGGTTTTCTTTGCAAATGGATTATGCAGAAAACTGTATCTGTGTGTGCCTTAGTATCCTACTAGTATACTTGCTTTGTATATGCATAAATTCTGTTTTGCAGGACCTTTCAAGTTCAAAAACAACAACACAAACAAATCAGGGATTTGTCTTCATCAAATAGGAGGAGATTGTTGAACAAGATGCTTTGATGTCTCCAAATCCAAGTGGAAAGCTTGAAGACCTTATTGTCGTTGTGTGTGTGTGTCTAGTTGTTTGAAACTTGTTAATTCACTCCTTAAGATGATTCAAGTTCATTTGAATCTTTAACCTTTTGAAAAGATGAGTTTTCTAAAAAACTGTTGAAATTTCGAAACAACATGTATTTTTACCTTAGTAATTTTTGAAAAGGTTTTGAAAAGCTTGACTTTGCTATCAAGTCAATTCAACCGATTGTTTCGACAAAACACCCGATTGTTTTTGTGAAAATCTTAACAGAATTCTGTTAAGTGGTTTTAATATGTTTTAAATGATCCTAACCACCTTGGTTCTTTTATTAAATGCTTTTGACCACTTAGTTGGTCTATATAAAGGTGGTTTTACGCTCCTAGTCTTAAAGTAAGAAAAAGAGTTTATCAAAAACAGTTTTTCCAAGATTTGAAAAAGCTTTGGATCATTCTTAAGTGTGTGGAATAGGATTGGGTTGTAATTCTGAACTTTAAGCTTTGTAATACACAGGTGTATTTTATTCCCTTCTTCCTTGATTACTGTATTTCTGTATTTGTGTTGCCAAGGAGTGTTGTGTGTTCTTGAGGTGTTCAAGATCAACACTCTTGGTGTGGTTTGCCAAAGGTAGTGTGTTTCTTGAGGGGTTCAAGGTCACTACTTTGGTGTGTGG
>Ga0123342_1006153_pt1 | contig 16830 bp, 9 predicted proteins | sample Turbeawhitnodule_FD_89960 | JGI IMG/M metagenome (GOLD analysis project Ga0123342, IMG submission 89960) | Root nodule microbial communities of legume samples collected from Mexico - Turtle bean Mexico white nodule | ecosystem: Host-associated > Plants > Roots > Nodule | place: Mexico: Nepantla... | reverse complement strand
AATACAGGTTAGGGGTGATAAAACCCATTCAGAATAAGAGAAGTTCACTTTCCTTTCTTTATGTTTCATCCAAACCCAGGATTGTACTTGTGCCAAAGTAAAGATTTCCTCTGCATCTACCTTACCTTGATTAAAAAGAACCCTGTTTCTATGCTTCCATATACACCACATGACTGAAACCCACATGCTTTTCCATAATCTGTTACCTTCTTGATTTAAGCATAAGCATGAGAATTGTTCGAAATGACAAATCAAATCATTGTGGTTCACCGAACTAATCCCCAACCAGTTGAGGCACAAATTCCAAACTTTAATTGATTTCTCGCATAAAACTAAGATGTGCGAAGTTGTCTCCTCCTCCTTCCCACATAAAACGCATAAAGTATTCTCCATTGCAACACCTCTTCTCTGCAAATTCTTTTTAGTCGCGATTCTATTCGAAAAGTATCCTCCATTGCATAAAGAATCTCTACTTTAATAGCTTGATGAATAAGTTCTTCTAAAGTTCTAAAATGATCCATCACCACAACATCTTGAATATTTGGGTTTATCCTCCATCATGAACCTTGCCATGGTTGGATCTAAACCTTCAACAATCTCATGTTTAACAAAGAGCATCTCCATCTCCTTCACACTTTCCTGGCCTTCTGTGAACCTTTTGAAGTTGAAGAATAAAATTCTTTTTATAATAAGTGAGTATAAACGTCTTCTCAAACAATCTTTAAAATCATCCAAGTGATTATTGACATTCTTTTTTCTTCTTATATCACTAGTTACTTGGTTCACCAAAATAAAGCTTAATTTCATATGAAAAGAAAATTTTAATCTACTTTATCTTCCATTATATATAAATTTATAAAATGAAAAGAAAATGATTGGAACTAACTGCAAATTTATAAATTTTTACATGATTTTGTTGAATTTTTCTTTACGTCTAGACTGATGTGCAACCATTTCTCTCTTTATGATTCCCCATTCTTGGTTGTAGAAATTCCCCTTTCACTCTCATAATAGGAGGAAGGTCTTGAATGCCTTCTTCTCTTCTTTCACCCTTCCTTCTCTTTCAATGTTTATGATTTTTAACCTATGTTGTTCCATGATATCTTGGAGTTGTTATTCACACTTTTTGGAGGACTTATGTACATTCTAACAAAACTAAGAACAAAATAAACCAAGAATGCAAAATATATATGGGTTAGTAAGAAATTTCCTAATCATTCACCTAAGCGTTTTCACTCAAAAGGTGTTAAGACTTTTATCTAAAATATGCACGAAATTTTCACAATGATAATGGTCACTCAAATTGTTCAAAAGAGTACTACATAAATGTACTAAAATTTCCTTAAAATCTAACCCAATAATTACTTTTAAAAGTGAAAGAGGCATTAATACAAAATGCACTTGTAAAAAAATTTAGGAAAGAAAACTATAAGACACATTTTCTAGGATTTTGAAAAGACAAACTAAGAATGGTTTAGATGAAAGGTTAAACCAAAAGATCAAAAGATATAACAAAACACTCGAAAATGCAAAATAAAGTTAGAAAAAAGACACTTGAAAGAAGCAAAATTAGGTAATCAATTTCACCTACTAGATTCATGTTATAATTTCTAATGAGTCACCTAAAACAAACACAATAAAAGAGACAAAACCCACACAAAGAAAATAATATTATTAGAAAATTCCAATAGTAATTCAATAGGTGAAAGATTTCAAAAAATTAGGACAAAGTACTTAGTGAAATTTAACTAGTTTTCCAACTAAAAAAACCTTTATTTTGACTTTCTTTGAATTTTATTTGGCCTTTCAGACACTTACATGTCCCGACATTTTCATAAATCAGTGTCCTAAGATGATTGGTTTTTTATTTTGATTCTTGAATTCAATTATCCAAAGAACAACCGCAAAGAAAATGAAATTGTAACACTTGTAACAACACGTAAACTTAAAACAAACAAAAGCTAGACACTACCAAGATCAAAAAGCATCAAAATCATACCTATTTTTCCTAATAAGATTCGGCCAAACAAGAGATATATGGATAAATTGGTTGATCAATGGAGAAATAGTCCTAATCAACACATAAGTTCTGGCATCAACATTGTGCATTTGGCAAACATAAGTGCTTGACATATAGTAAAGGTTACAAAGTTCCATAAACGGATCACATAAATGCAGTGATAAAAATGCTCCCCCATTTTCATTTATTATTCATGTCATTTCCATACATCAAGCATTAAGCAGGAGGTAAAGGCCTTTGGATGAACCATATTGTACAACAATACATCTCAGCAACCACAACCCCAATTAGTTAGAAGTGAGTAAACCTAATGTTAAGAGAGAATGGCATGCTAATCTTACTAAGAACATGGAATCAAGGTGAACTAAACTGACTTATTGGATAAAAGTTTTCTTGTTAAGATTCTAGTTGTAACATTTTGAGACGAATTTATTCAGATTGCCATACTGTGATATGGGGCAGCCCCAATTATGTTAGCATTGTGTAGTCATCAGTAACAGTGATTAGAGCAAAAGAAACACCATTTAGACCTGCCTTCAATATCAACTTTTGGGGTTTCTCCAGAATCATCTCTTCCAGCCATTAAAGCACTTGTACCTGGAGATTCTGGTGGCAACACAGCATTTTTGGATGATGCAATTCGCATTGGAACAACTGGATCGGCCGGTGAAATGGTAATTAGATATTGAAGCAACATCTGTATTATTTGACTAAAATTGGGTCGATCATTTGGATCCTCTTTCCAACAAGAGGTCACAATTCCAGCTAATTCATCAGGGAGGTCTTCAGCACTAGGCCTTGTATTCTGAAATAGTAAAGTTAATATTTGAATCGTGAATCCTTAGTGAACTCCACCAAAAAAAGCAGCACACTCAATGATAAACAAAATTTAAAAATATGATCTTGAAAATAACAATGTAAACACTTCAAGATTACACTAGCCTATGATGTATCACATAATTTATATATTGCAAAGTGCTGATGTTAATGCATCAGAAACAAGACTAGTTGATAACCAAACCAGCGCAATGGTGATAGAGTAAACGCCATTGACGTTGGCAATTTAAATTGAAGGATCTGCATGATTTGAAAGAATGTTTTTCTGTTAAGTAATAGTCAAATCTTAATTTTAATGTTTTTTGTTTTCAAGTATTTAAACATGGAATTGTGAACACAGCATTTTATTGTCTCCCCATGTGACCATTACATATATATATATATATATATATATATATATATATATATATATCTTTGAAAACATAAAACAGTGTGAACAAAAACCTCGAAATAAAGGTTCAAGGGTCTGATTCAACAATATACGAAATTTTAGAAAAGCAAAATAAGAAGACGAAAATTAAATTGACATTTGCATATGTTAGAATTAGTTTATGCATGAACTAACATAGAAGCTCTTTCATATAGCTTCTCCAAATTTTTACTTTTATCTTGTGCATAAGCTAATTTTAACTTGTGAGAAAATTTCATTTTTTCTTTATATTTTTCTCTTAAATATTCTAGAGAAACTCGTCCCTAAATATGCTTCTAGAATGTAACCCAAAAAGGGAAAATATATTTCCACATGCATCAAGAAATTGTCCCCATCAGCCTTTCTAAGTAAAGGTAAACTTCAGTGTGACTCTTCTAGTTATGATAGGGGATGACTTGCTAGAGGAAACAAATTATACAAATAGTATGACCTTAAACATAATTCATTAAAGTAAGCACCAAATGAAAAGAATGTTATCAACCTTAAATGCAGCTGCATATGCAGCCTGTAGATTTGACATGCCTTCAAAAGGCAACCTATTATGGACGAGCTCCCACAACACTATAGCAAAACTGTAAGCATCCACCTTATGGTTGTAATGCTTCTTCTCCCCTTGTCTTAGAGTGACAGTGCTGTAAAGCTGTCACCAAACAAGAATGAAATTGTAAATTACTAACATGGACCACCAAACTGAAAATTAATAAATTGTTTAGTTTTTGACAATTAAGAAGTACTTCTGGAGCCATCCAACGATATGTCCCTGTCTCAGCAGTCATCATCTCTGTTAAGGACTCTTCTCTGGCTAGACCAAAATCGGCAAGTTTAACAGTTTTATGATCTTCTGTCAAAATCAGGTTATCTGAGATGAAAAAAAACAGTTGATCAGAAATCCACTTGATCATAGAACAGATAGATATTAATATCAGCTTTCTACAAATACCAAGCTGTTTCTTTCCACAAAATATATTCATCAACTCGTTGGTCCATCCAAATATCATTGCATCTTACAAGAGAATGTAGGAATTGCATACATTTTATCATCCGCTAAAAGTACTTTTTTGGTCCTTTACATTTTACTAAAATTCATTCGGATCCTTTATATTTCAAAGGATTCATTTTGGTCTTTTTTAACTCTAGAATTTCAAGTTAATGTTGTCTTTCTGAAACTCTAGTCAATTCCCATTTGGAGAACGGTTTTGAACCTATTTTTCATTGATTCAAATCATGAAATTTATCTTACTAGATTTACCAACATGAAAGTATGAAACGGGATTAATTATCAAAACAAAAAGGGCATAAACAAAGAAGACAATGTGAGAAAAGTGAGTCTTACAAGTAATCGAAAAAGAATCTGATATTAGATTTTTCAGTTTCCTAGTTGATCATGGAACTCACTTTTTCATGCTATTTCACCACATGTTCATGATCTTTTTTGGTTTGAACAATAGTTGAGTTTCATACTTTCTGTTACAGACCAAAAAGAAGAACAATGAAACAGTGAAATTGGAAAAAGATGTTTATTTAATATTGAAACGGAAAATACAAAAGGAATAAAATCTAATTGCCAAAGATCTAGGCTCCCACAGAGCGGCTACTGCCCTAACAGCAATGTCTATTCTTTTTCTCCCCCTTCCCTCTGTCCTTAACAGTCCTCATATACCCTATATTTCGCTTCATGCATTTGTTAATTCTGTTACATTTATTGCGATGTCAGCCCCTCTCTTTCCTTCTTTGTTCCTACTAGCATAGACCCTCCAAACCTTAGGCCGGCCTTCCCTCTAACTCCAGTCCTATTAATATCCCCTTCCCCAAAACGCAACTTGTCCTCAAGTTCCAGCTGAGGAAACTGGCCTTTGATCTTGAATTCCTCTTCCCAAGTTGCTTCCTTCATTCCTTGTCCCTGCCACCTGGTTAATAGATTCTCTAGCTTTCTTGATTACTCTTCTAGCTACCATTCTTCAGGCTCCATACTCACTGTGTTGTCACTTACCAACTCTAAAGGAAGTCTCACCTCAACATTATAGTCACCTATCACCCTTTTTATAGTAAAGACACACGAAAAACCAGATGTATCTTTGCAGTCTCAAGCAACTGCAGCTAATATATCACTACGTTATGATTAGTTATTGTTAGAGAAAAGTCCAATACCCTATGATTTTGATTAAGTACTGAAAACAACTAAGTATAAAAACATGATTGTGCTTCGTCTGAAAGACAACAGTTTGAGTTCAACAACTGATCATGTAAAAACGCAAGAATTTCGTCTAACAGACAATACAACATTGTATAGTCTTATTTTACATCTCATTAATGAAACTCAAACAATTGATTAAGAACTGGACGTAGTCTGCGTGGTCAGACGAACCAGTATAAAAATATAGTATGTAGTTCTCTCTTTTTCTATCTCTTTACTTTGCATGTTATTTATATTTGCACCAACTTAAAAGGAGGGTAGTCGTGAGAATACGAAAAACAAAAACATTTTTAAACAAGTAAATCAATCAAGTTATAACACTGCGTCTATTGCACTTCATCATACACAACTCCTATCAACTAATTACTTTATATAGAAAACTATTGTCTGAATATTACTCATCAAACGATATTTGCAAAAAAGTGTAAAAAGTTTTTAAAACACAATTTAACCCTCCCTTCATATATTTTTTCCTATTTTCACAATTATGAATCCTAAAGTTAGTTGTTTTTATGTTTTTGACACCCAATCACAAACTGTTGAACACTCCTTTTCATCCCAAACCAAATTAGATTCTCAACTAATCTCCTACATGTTTTCCCCAGAGTGCCTTCCTTGAGGAGTCTCATGGAATTCCTTGAGCATTTTTGGTATACATGTTGAATTTGAAGAAAACACGACCCCCTTTCATAAAAAAAGAGTTCCTTTGTAAAAAAATTCGGGCCTAGTTTCCTTACCTATTCAAGTAGGAGATGATGGTCAACAACCTCATCTCAGTGAACCTCCTCCATGGCTACTTGAATTCCATCCATCTTAGGTTGATAAATCATAGTGGTAACTCAACCTCACCATACATCCTTGATAATGCCCCAGTTCCTCTATCTTATATCCTTGGTTTATACTCAATGTCAAACCTATTCCCCAACAACTTAGAAGGCCAATTTTGTTTATATGTGGTAGTGACTCTTCCCAAGAGTAATTGCCTCAAGCTTTTCTGGTCTATCCGAACTGTGAATTTTCACCCCAACAAATATGGTCTTCAATTTTGAATTGCTAAAGCCACTACCATTAGTTCTTTCTCATATGCTGACTTGGCTAAATTCCTCTAGCCCAAAGCCTTGCTATAGTTATTTATTTGGGGTATTTTGAAGTTATATAATTCTCATTCACTACTAAATGTAGTTATTAAAAAATTGTAGACTTATTTGTTTTAACTACTTTGATTAATTATATTATTGAAATATTTTTTTTAAGTTAAGTAAACTCTTACAAGTTTACAAGTCGAGTTTACAAAGCTTCCACGAGTTTACATAGACTCTCGAGTTTGATAACATTAATGGTAAGGAATATTATTTTATTGCGTTTTCTTCATTCTTATCTTCCTAGGAAAGTTTACATCAGTTAGCATGTCCTCACACTCCACAACAAAATGGTATAGCGAAGAGAAAGAATAAGAATCATATTGAAATTGCATGTTTTCTAATGTTGAATACTAATGTTTCTGTGCAAAAAATTCCCCATTATAATTTTTCCAAATGATCCTATATATCGTGTCTCTCCACAAGTGTTTGGGTGTACTTGTTTTGTTCATAATGTCTCTCCAAGTCTACAAGCTTTTTGCAATGACTATTAAGCATATCTTCTTAGGATATTCTCGCCTCAGAAAAGGGTAGAAATGTTATTCTCCTTCAACTAGAATGTATTATATGTTTGTTGATGTTACCTTCTTTAAGGACACCTTTTTTTTATCCCATGGAACATTCTTCACCTATTCAATAGGTCTTTCCTATACCATCCTGTGATCCATTGATTATTCCTCTTTCTTGTCAAACTCAAGCTCAGAGTGCAGATGATATTGTTCCACCATCTTTTCTCACATACCAGCTTCAGGAACAAATCACTCCTCCATCCTTGCATGAGGATACCCATGACTCAGATTCTCCAGCACTAGATTCCCATACCATGGATTCTTCATCCTCGTCACCTTCTTTTGACTTTAATCATGCTTAAACTATTGCTCTTAGAAAAGGTATTTGATCTACTCATAATCCATATCCTGGTTATAATTTTTTATAAGTTTTTTAAGTTATCATTGTTTGTCTTGTTCATATTCCTCTTTTATTTTCTCCTTGTCCATCATTACTGCTCCTATCAATGTCATGAGGCACTTGATCACCCCTAGATGGCGACAAGCCATGATTGATGAAATTCATGCACTTGAACATAGTGGTACATAGGAGATTGTCCCTCTTCCTCCGGGTAAGTTGTAGATGGGCTTATGTTGTTAAGGTTGGTCTTACTAGTGAAGTAGGTTGTCTCAAAGTTCATCTTGTAGCTAAGGGATACACTTAGATTTATGGTCTCGACTATTGGGATACCTTTTCTCCTATAGCTAAGATGAGCATTATTCGTCTTTTCCTTGCTATGGCTACCATTCGCCATCAACCTCTTAACCAACTTGACATTAAGAGTATCTTTCTTTATGGTGATCTAGTGGAGGAGATTTACATAGAGAAACCTCATGGATTTGTTGCTTAGGGTGTATTTAGTTTAGGTTGTAAATTACATTGGTCTCTTTATGGCTTGAAGCAATCACATTGAGCTTGGTTTAGTAAATTTAGTCATATTGTGCAGATTTGTGGGTTGAAACGGAGCGAGACAGATCATTTAGTATTTTATATACTTCCTTTGGGAAGTGTGTTTATCTTATGGTCTATGTTGATAATATTGTTATTATAGGAATTATATTACTATAATTGCTCAACTGAAAAAGCATCTATTCAGCCACCTTTAGACCAAAGATCTAGACTATCTAAAATATTTTCTTGCTATTGAAGTGGCACAATCAAAAGGTGTCATCGCAAAGACAATATGCTATTGATATTTTGGAAGAGACAGACCTGGCAAATTGCAAGCGCATTGATAGACATATGGACTCAAATAAAAAATTAACGAGAGACCAAGGTCAACTTTTTTTTAAACCTAAAGAGATATAGGTGTGTGGGAAAACTCATTTATTTCACTATAACAAGACCTGATTTTTTTTCATCGGGTGGAAGTTTTGAGTCAATTTATGCAAAACCCTCACATTCATCATTGTAATGTTGCGATTCACATTCTTAAATGTGTAAAAGGAAACCTAATTGTTGTATAAGAACAAGGGAAACACTCAAGTCTAAGGTTGGTTGTCCCACTGACAGGAAATCTACCACACGATATTGTGTATTCCTTAGAACGAACCCTATATCTTGGAAAAGTAAGGAACAAAGTGTTGTTGCTCAAACTAGTGCAGAAACTGAATATAGATCTATAGCCCTAGCTAATGTGAACTTTTGTGGATTGAACAACTCCTTCAATTCAAGAGTTGAAATTTTGTGAAAATGAATAGATGAAGTTGTATTGCGACAATCAAACATCTCTTCACATTGCCTTCAATCCGGTGTTTCATGAGAAAACTAGGCATATAGAGATTGATTGTCATTTTGCTTGAGAGAAATTGTTGCCCAAGGATTTTATTACTGAGTTTGTCAACTCTAGTGAACAACTTGCAAACATTCTAACTAAAGCTCTAAGAGGACCTAAGATTCAGTTTATATGTTCCAAGCTTGGTTAATATAATCTATAGCTTAAGCGGTTTTAGACAAGTGTCTTGCCTCTTTTTATATCCTATATATATACACACACACATAAATAAAAAGCACAACAGTGTAAATTGAATACACTGTGTTTTTTATCCATCTTATTTGTTCCAAGTCCATATCGCTCCAATAATTCCACTTTATGTTGTTCCAATGTGAGAAGTGATTTAAAGAAGTGAATTTTGGACCAGTCCATGCAGAACTGAGATAGATTCACCTTAACATCTAGATAAGTTCCCTGCACTTGGAAATACACTTTTGCACGCACAATCCAACTGGCAAGGTCATCACTGTCAAACATCGGCAACTCCAGCTTCTTCATTGACTGCTCCAACTCCTAGTAACCTCAACATGGTCCCTTTACCATTTGATTCCTCCTTGTTCTTATTAATCATGGGGATTAACCTTTCCTGATTCTCCTCTACTTTGATCTGCATCGCTTGTAGGATGGATTTGAGGCCTTCTACCTCCGTCTCAAGTGCTGCAACTTTTGGCCTCCACCTTCTAGGGTGGCACTTGCTGATTTTGTCACCATAAAAATCGTGTCGGACCAAATGTTAGAGACCAAAATGAAGAACAGTGAAATGTCAAATATTGTTGAAACGTAAAAATACAAAAGGAATAAAATCCTACTGCCACAGAGCGGCTACTGCCCTCTGTCCATAACAGAAATGTCTATTCTTTTTCTCCCCCTTCCCTCTCTCCATAACACTTCTCATACAGCCTACATTCCGCTTCATGTATTTTTCAATTCTGTTATACCTACTGCCACCTCAACCCCTCTCTTTCCCTCTTTGTTCCTCCCAACATAGACCTTCCAAACCTTTGGCCTTCCCTCTAAACCTAAGCCCACACCTCCATTCCTATTACTTTCCATGTAGGTTAATTTAAGGAGTCAATCTTGAATCAATAAAAAAGTGGTTTGAAATTGTGTCCTAAAATTGGAAACAATCAGTTTCAAAAGAAAATTAACTGAAATTTGAGAGTTAAAGGACCAAAGATTTGCAACATTGATATCTAAAACAACAAATACAGATGGAATCTTCAAGAATAACTTTCAGAAATTGAGAACAATCAGTAATAATATCAAGGATTTGCATCTCTTATGCACAGGCAATACAGGCTGGAAAAGAAAAGATGATATGCTATTATTCATGACCAAAATAGAAAGCTGAGCTTTTATCAAGATAAACAACCTTGAGAAATTAAGAAGCAAGCTTTATCTTATGGAAGATGTCAAATTCCACAAAACTCTAGCTCAGTCCCAATCTTTTCCATTATAAACTACTAAGTATAATTTAACAACACTAGCAAGTTTGATAATCTTATATACAAATACCAGGTTTAAGGTCACGATGGATGATCCCATGAGAGTGTAAGCATTCCATTGCTCGGGCAATATCAAGAGCAAATCCAACTGCCACCCGCATATCCAAGCAGTTTGGCCGGATACCCCACAGGTATTTGCGCAAAGTTCCCCCTAACAGAAGTTCAGTTACAATAACCATAACTGGTTCTTTGCAGGCTCCAATAAACTGGCATCAAACAAATGTATACGTTATTGTGTGACTTATCTTTGCCCAGTTAATATACATATTTGAGCACTGGTTAATGTTGTCACTATCTATTGCCAATTTCAATTAGTGTATATACACAAACACACTTCAGAAAAGAGAAAAGCATTCATTCTGGGATGACCCACCTTAACTAGATTTTTGTGTTGAACTCTAGATAACATTGCAATTTCTCTGCCAAACCGAGCCTCTCTCCTAGAAATCTGTTCTGGGGTTTCACCCTTATTAATAATCTTAACAGCAACATTCTGATTTTTATATCTACAAAATAAGAAAATCAAACAAGAAGACGACACACAGTCATCCATTAATGGATGAAAAATATGACCTTTTATAAACAAACATCATATAAAAAGTGAATGTGAAATTGTACATAAATCTAATGATATCCAAAAACATAACCAAATTTTCTCTACAAAGAATAAACGTTGACTTACTTTCCTTCGTACACTTTGGCATGGGCACCTTCCCCAATTTTTGGCCCAACAAATAGTTGCTTGGGATCTATAAGCCACTTTGCATCGAGAATAAACTCCACAACTGAGTGAACCTCATTGCCAGATCCCATTCTCCCCTAAAGATGTTGAACTAACAAGTATAGCAAGTAGCAGAATTACTCACAGTCAGCAAAAAGACCATGCCCTCCAAGCACTACAAGGAACAGTTCATACACTTGGGCTACAATATATCAAAAGTGAGAGCTTTGACTTCTGGGTTGGACAAACAAAAAATGCTGAACTGGGTACCCAAAAAGTACCAAGTTCAATTTTTTCAGAAGCACTCGCGAGGAAACCAATAAATCAGAATAAAAGGTCCTTAGAAGCAATGAGTAGCAGAAGAAACAGGATAAAGTGTTACACTCTTTGATTGAGGAAGGGAGTTGAAGGTTGAAAAACAAAGGTAGGCACGAGAACTAATGACCCAGATGGAGATTTGGGAGAAGAAAGAGGGTGGATGTTGTAGTGGAAAGAGAAGAGAAGAAAGGAAGGAAGATCACATTATTTTAATCTATAACGCGTGAGGCATTCCAGAGAGAGATGTTCTGGTGGTAAAGTGAAGCCGCGGAAGGAATGGTGTCTGTGTCAGAAAACAGTGTCACAAGTGGTGGGTGATTGTTTTTCTTTGGAATAAATTTTGCAGAGAGATGAAGTTGGAAGAAATCTAGATGCTATTATGGGTATTTATAATATATACTAATAATAATAGATACAAGACAAAAAGTTGGCATTAATTAAATAAATCCTTAGAGATATGTGGTATTTGAATAATTAATAATTATTAATGGATGATGTGGTCAGTGCAATTAGTGTGTTAAGTTGGACCTTTTAGCTCCAACAGGATTTACCAAATTCGGAACCTATTCTCATAATTTGTTAGGTAAATTGCGATGTACCTCCACATTATTGGAATGTGTTAATTACACCTCCTTAACTTTTGTTATTGATTTTTTCAGATCCTAACCTTTATATTAGCATTCAAAAATAAAAACAAAAATAAAACTCAGGTTTAATCACTTCTCATACCTCGTATCGATATTAATGGTCTGTTATCCACTGTCTATTTTTGTCTAAATTTATTTAGTCTCGTATCCGTTTTGTTACTTGTTGGGTATCTACAAAAAAGTATTTGTGAACTTTTTGATATTTGTAGATTTTTTTATTTTAAATTAAGTTATTTAAAAATAAGTCTTTGAAATATAAATTTAAATAAAAATGAATTTTAAAATACAATTCAAATAAGATTGTCCATTAAAATATTAATGTAAATAAATTTGGTCTTTCTAAAAAAATAAATTTAAACGAATTGCACGAGAGTAAAATTTTAAAAAATTAATCTTTCTAGAATATATTCAATTTCATATATTTAAATAAAAAATATAATATATAAAATTAAATTCTAAATAATTTTGTAATAATTTTATTTGTATTACTTGCTTCTTTGAAAAATACTGAAATAAATTTAACTAACAATAATTAATGAATAACAATGTTTACAAGTTGAATACCATGATAACCATACTCTCTTTATTAACAAGCGAATAATTAAAATACTCATGTCCAATATATAATTAAGAGTATTCATTTAATATTCATAAACATATATAGAAATTTGTTGTCATCCGCACACACATAAATGTACATGTCAAATTAAAAAATTAGGGCAAGTTTTATCCTAAGACAACCTAATTTATTTTCTAAAATGTGCTTATTTGATTTTATTTAATATAGGTATTATTACTTCTTTTACCATATACACTAAATTCAGAAGATAAAAAATTCTCTTTAGAACTTAATTTATCACCTAAAAAAAATCATTCTAAAAAAATTTAAAACAATTTAGAATATTTTCCTTCCTCGTTTATAATAAAAAAAATGGAAGCTTTTATTTAGTTTTAACTAAATCTCATTGTGTAACATTATCCCTAAACAAATCAATCCTAATTTTTAAAATTTTACCTCAATACTAGTTTCTTTTACAAATAATCCACTTTATAAATTTTTATACACACTTCACTTTGATTCCCTTAAAATATTATTTATTATTGTAATTAAATATTAATTTAAGGTAGATAAAAATAATATCAAATATCTATTGTAAAATTTTAATTTTAATTTATGTTTTAACATAATATTTGAACCGTTACAGACAATTTTTTTCAAAATTATCACCCGTGAACTTGCTATTGAATGAGATAAAAAAAATCATCCTCTCAGACTCCTCGAATCAAAATTAATTTCTCTAAATCTTGTTATAGAGTATTCGATGCTGAAATACCGTTGTAAGTTGTGCTCTTGTCATTAACTATATAATGTGTTTGGTAGATGATGGAAGACTCTTGACTAAGGGACCAATAATTAGAGGTATGGCCAAAAGAATACAGGAAGATTAGGAATCAATTGATCTTAGTAGACTCAAGCTATTATGGGTCATATTTTAGTCTGTATAATTTTGTATATAGTGGAATAGGTTTCTTGGGCCTTATATTTGCCAAGTAGTAAAGAATATTCCAGCCTTGTATTCAAGTCAAGTAGAATAAGATTTTGGGCTTGTATTTGAGTCTAGGTTAGATTATGATTAGATTAGGATTTTCTTAACCTAGTTAGGGTTTCAATTGGGCTTCCAAAGACTCAAGAGAAACCCTAGGAAGTCATAATCCATGGAGGAGCGCACCCTAGGGTTAGAAAGCTGCATGTTTCCCTTAGTACAAAGTCGCGTTAGAAGATCTATAAAAAAAGTCAACTACAGATGATCTATTTGACAGTGCTAAATATTATACGCTTCTAAAGTACAAGTCATATCAATGAAGAAGATGAGCAAGACTCACTAAAATATCTTACAATGAAAAGATTTGTGGATAGTCTAGTAAAGATGCATCAGACGATTCAGTCTTCGCCTCAAGATTGAACAAATCTATAAGTGGTTATATGATATAAAGATAAAATGAAAAATATTTTGCAAGAAGATAATTCGAATGTGAAAAGACACGTTAGAAGATCTCATAGGACTAAATTAGACATTCTTGCCAAAAGGTCTCGTTAGACGGTCCCAAAAGGCACAACAAGTTAGACGAACCCAAAACACGTGAAACCTCAACTATACAGTGCCTATAAACTCATTAGATGGTCACTGAAGATCACACATGACAAACGATCATCACATCTTTTGTACGTCATACAATCTACTATATCAGGGAGTGTCTATACTTAACTTTTACGTTCTTGAATCTTATTTGACATTCTTAAATCATATAAAATAAATTTTTCAAATAAAATTAATGTTAAATGATTTTGGAAAGTTTTCTTATTTGAGAACGTAACACATAGTATACTGAACATCCAAATACTACGTGCTTCAATGATTTGGGATGAAAAATAATTTCCATATTGATTATAAACATTTTCGTATATAGTTGTGCATTCACGATTAAGTTTAAAACTATATTAAAATGTTTTTAAATGAACAATGTTATTGTAGGTATAATTGGCTCCCGAAAAGTGGGGATTGAATGAAGCTTGAACTCAATTCGCTTAATTAAAACACAATCAAACACAAATTATAATAAGCAAGGGATAAAGAGAAATATGCAAAGTTTTATACATGTTCACCTAATGAAGTGAGTTGATTTTAGATTGAGCCATTTTTAGATATGACACTTTACTTAGGATTGAGATTTTAACAATTAATGGTGAGGACCTAAGGAAGATTCCCATTGGATACGAACTTAACAAAATGGTTAAGTAAGTGTGAAAGTTCACTTTACAAAGGAAAAGATGGAAAAACAAGATATGATGAATATGGAATGCAATTGCGGAAATGAAATGGGAACATGGTAAGCATCATTGGTGGTCATTGGCCTAAACAAAAGGGGGTGAATTGTTTGACAAAAGATTTTTGCAAAGATTGGCTAAGAATGAAGATTTATCAACAATCATAGAAGGAAAAATTAGGGAAGCCAAATAATCAAAACAATTAAAATTGTTTGTAGAAAAATAATCGGTTGAAATTTCGTTTTAACCGATTGTTTATAGCAGTAGAGACACAAATCAAATCAAACAGTTTGTAATGAGTAAGAAAGAGGGAGAGAGATTACACAATCAATTTATATTGATTCATTCAACACCTAAGCTACATCCAGTCCCTAGAAAACCACTAGGTATTCCACTAGCAATCAATCACATATTACAACTACTCAACACCACAAAGAGGTGATCTTGACCACACAAGAACACTCACCTTCTTTGCTTTTCACACAACCACAGTCAGAACAACCTCTGACCTTACAAATTAACAAAGTTACAAGTATAGAAAGAAAAACAATTACAATAATCAAAAGGAACAGATTATACCTGGTATTCAGGAAATCACAGAGCTCCTAAGATCAATTCTTGAACCAATGCACAACCTTTAGGCAATCTTGAAAAACTTTTAATCAAATCTCTTCTGAAAAACGTTTTCAATCTTTCTTTATGTATATTTTTTAATATAGAGAGAAACCATATCTATATCTCTTAAATCTAGCCATTTTAGGCAGTTAATCATGAGCCAAAACAGTTTTAATTCAACTTAAAATAGATTTAACAAGTTTTTGAAAAGCTGTTAAGAAATGTGACAATCAAACGGTTGAAATGTCGTTTTAACCAGTTGAATTGGTTTTGACAGTTAGTCAACCAAGTCAAAGTCATTTTTGAAAACCTTCAAACAGCTGGGTGTAAAACAAACGACTAAACCGTGAAATCAACCGATTGTTTTTCACTTGGCTTAGAAAAACATTTTTCTCTTTCAAAACAGATTCATTCAGCTTGTGCATAGGATTAAGAATGAACTTTACACAAATTCTAAAGACCCTAGAACTAAGCTTCAATCAAAGCATCAAGCTCTTATCACAAATTTAATTTCATCAAAGCTTTCATGTTCCACAATCTCCCCCTATTTGATGAAGACAAATCCTTGAGATGCTTTTGGAATGTTCTGTTTATAATCTTGCTCAACCTGCAATCATAAGCAGAAATAGAAACACAAAATAATCTATTCCAGATCAATCAAGCATCACAAACTAGTTTCCACTAGGTGATTTCCAAAGAGGAACATAAGCCAAATCAATGTAAGAAACTAGTCAAACATGCATAGGTGCAGCACTAGAAAAACAATCGGTTATTTCACATGAATAACAAAAAAAATCTATAAGAGTTTATAATAACAACTTAAACCAGTTAGAGTAATGTTCAAGCAAATGTGCAAGCAAAAATAGATGCAGATATAAGAACATTACAAACTAAAGCACACTTCTCCCCCTATTTGTCTTCACAAATAGACTGAAAGAAGGATTAAAAAACATCATAAAAGAAAAGAAATTGTTCAGAAAAGTAAACCAGAATTTTAAATGAAGGTTTTAAACTTGCGTCATTCATCCCTTCCATATTGCAGATCAAGTAGTTGGTTCTGCACTTCCTCAATTTGTACATCCAAGGTCTGAAACCTTGAATCCATATGTTGGAACCTTGATTCACATAGCTTGATGGAGATCAAGCCCAAGAGAACATGGAGGCCACTCATCAAGCTCAAGAAGAGGTGAAGGCACAAATGGAGGACGCCCATGGAGGTCAAAGTCCACCTCAAAGGATTACAAGAAGCATGTT
>Ga0123342_1006152_pt1 | contig 16832 bp, 9 predicted proteins | sample Turbeawhitnodule_FD_89960 | JGI IMG/M metagenome (GOLD analysis project Ga0123342, IMG submission 89960) | Root nodule microbial communities of legume samples collected from Mexico - Turtle bean Mexico white nodule | ecosystem: Host-associated > Plants > Roots > Nodule | place: Mexico: Nepantla... | reverse complement strand
TTGTTGCTACAAGTAAATTTGTTAGCAAACTGATCTCAATATCTTATTCAATCTCAAACTGGCATTATATAGCCTTTACAAGATAACAGATTACAAGAAAATAGCTAAAGATAAACAGCTAAAAAGAACAAATTAAAGATAACTAGTTTTCCTCCTAATAAGGACTTATCGAAACAGAAAACTAAAGGCTCCTAATATCAAGCAACAAACTAGAACTAACAAAGACCTCTTCATATTGCGATCTAGCGTTTTGTACGCACATGCTGTTGTTCGCCTTTCTAGCTTATTCCATGCATACATACCAATATTGGTTGGTGGATGCAAGTTCTGACGTAACGTGATCCCACTAATTCATGTATAATTAGGCTATCATTAATGCTTTTCTTTTTATGTTCGCACCTCGTTGCATTAAGTCTTCTTGCATTAAGTCTTCCTTTTCTTTTTATGTTCGGACCTTGCTGCATTAAGTCTTCCTTGTGACTCTTTTGTGACTCTTTTGATTACGTGTTAAGAGGGTACTACAAGGCTTTGTCATTGTGAAGAATTTACTTGTAAATAATATTGTTCTTACGTGGTTGGAGTCCTCCAGTAGTGACTTTCTTATCTTCTTCTTTCGGTCTCGGTCTTCAAGTTAAATGGTCTTTCAGTCTCAATCCTTTCGCTTCTGCTGAATGATTGAGGGAACCTATAAATATACTTTGACGTTCAAGTTAGTCCAAGTAGGATCTGCAGGTGTGAGAGTTGAAAAAGTTACATGTGACACGTGACTGTCTTTACTATTTATATCTTTTGGTTAGATCTTTGTTGTCATGGATCCACTCGTAAGACTTAAAGAAGACCCAATTACACCTTAACTATATTTTGTAGATAAACTGGTTTAATACTGATTAAATGACATTTAAGAATTTTGTTTGGATTTAAGTGAACCGTAAGGTCATCCGTCATTCGATATTCTACTAATCAATAGTAAAAATACTACATTTTTTATTATTTTATAAGAAAATAATAGGATTATAATGTGTTAATAGTTGTTGTTAGATGTTGTTTGTAATAAAAGAGAGAGCTAGTATTAAAGTCTCATAAGTCATATATATCTTAAAAGATTATAACAATTTTGTTAGTGATATTTTCAATTCAATCGTGATCAAATGGTAATATATATATATATATATATATATATATATATATATATAATTAACTTTAAATATAAAAATTGGTAGAGATAATGAACAATTTATAGTTTATGTTATTAAGAGAAAGCAAGAAAGGACACAGCTCTTCTCAACTTGAAAAAATGATATTTCTAACACACCCAGATTATATCTTCCAAAATTAAGTTCATTGTTCAATTGTTAATGAAGGTTGAGAAGGATTTATACGTATAATTTTATTTTATTTTATATTCAAATCAGTAAAAATTAGAGAAATTAAATGGAATATATATATATATATTTATATGTTTTTAGATATAAATTGAAATATTTAAAAAAAATCTTATATGTTTTTTTTAGTGTGGATAGTAATTTGAGTTTGTGAGAATAGTTATAGAAAGACTAAAATAATAAAAAATTGCGTATACTAAAAGAACAATTAAAAATGAGAATCCTTTCTGATCTTGCAGGTGATTCGATCGTCGAAGGACTCGTCACGTCAAACTCTGTCTTCTGCAAATACGTTCCAAGCACTTCTCAAAGAACTCCAAGCGAACCTGTGAAACACAACAAACGGCGCCTCTAGCGGCCGATTGCACTCCGACGCTCAAGTCAGTCAAGCAAAACCACCAAGAACTAAGAACTAGGAATCTCAGCGAGACTCGTGTGCACTCTGTGATTCTCTCTTTCTCTCTGTGTGTAGACGAAATGAATCTTACCTCCCTGCATGAGCGTGGAATACCTTTATATACTCTGCGGCGCGCTTAAGTTATTCGTGTACGAAGTAACTTAGTGTGTTTCTTTCACTAGGCGTCTCGCGCAACCTCAGCGTCAGTACCAGGCGGGGCTTGGCTGAGCGCACGTACCTGGCGTCACTTACTGTGCGAACGATCACCTCTGCTTTGCACCATGCACGTCATGGGTTAAGAGAGCACCAATAACCGACTGGCTGCTAGCTCTCTTAGGCCACTCTCATGCGCGGTACTACAAAGCACCTAACTTCTCCTTTCTCTGATACTCTGCCACACAAGGCTCGTATGCAACGCTCTCGCCGGAATTGCCTCTCGTTCTTAGCTTAACTGCGCGTGGCACGACGGCCGATCGTCTTATCTAGACGATGATCGCGCATCCTTTCTGACTACCGATCACCACCTGATCACCGATCACCCCCTCGGGTGACCCTCTCCAAGACACATCAGCTTCCCTGGCCCACGTGTCCCACTAAGAACGGTCCACGTGGCTATCTGTTGCTGACGTCACCGACTACCGATGACCGACCGGATCACTTTCTATATGATAAAATAACAGTTACTTAAAGTTACTTAAATGTTAAATTAGTAAATATTCATGTTCATCAAAAAAATAATTAAAAGAAAGAATTTTTTCTATTAATTATAAATTATATTTTTTTTATAAAATATTTTCACTGTTTTTCTTCAAAATCCAAGCCTCAAATTTTAGTCGGATACATTTTATAAGTGTTACTTATAATAGTAAGAAATATTTTTAGTGAGACAAATTCTCCCTGCACCTTAATGATTCTTCTACACCTCCATATATTTATGTGATATTTTAATTTTTCTTTTTATATAAATTTCACACATTTATGACTATTTTTTGTTTGAACGAGTATAGATAATTTCATTACAATAAATTTCTTGTTTTGAATAATTACGATAATCTTTTTAAAATATAAAGACCCAAAACCAAAACGTATAAATAAAATGACTAAAAATATAATTAGAACATTTTTCTACACCAGATCTTAAAGGCTGCATATATAGACCAACATAATTTTTTGTATTTAGAAAAAAATTTATTTATTTTTATATAAATGTACTTAATAAAGTTGTGATTAATAATGCATAAACAGCGTTTAGTTTAATTTAGAAGCTTGGAAAACGACAAATACAGTGAAAGTGAAGAAGGAAAAAAAGATATTTTTGGTTCCATCCATGGCCAACTTGACATTTAAGATGATGTACTTACACCAACAAAATTTGTTTTCAAATTCTCCATTATCTTTTTTGTTTGCTTCACAGGTTCAAGACGTACACCGTTTAATATCCATGGTTTTTTTTTGTCGTTGCATACATATAAGTTAAAATAAATCAAAAAGTGAAGAAGATAGACTAGAATTGTGTATTGATTTTGCATGACTGAAAATATTGAGTACAAGATAAGTATATGGAGAGAAAAAGATGAGTGTAGAAGATTTGTTATTATAGTTTTCTCTATATCTACTAAAACATTAAGTTGAGGTTGGTTAAATTTTGAGATCGACACTGATTATATCTTTGTTAGTTTTATGAATTTTAAGAAAATGAAGGGGCTCCACACGTAGAAGATCTTTCGACGCTTAAGTTATTAAGAACATAACATATAATAAGTAATAGTGTAAAATATGAGTTGAAAGTACTCTCTGTCTTTTGTGTTATGTGAGTTGTTTTTTTTTCCTTATATATGGTAATGCTCTTCTCTTTCTCCCAGCATGTGGTTTTATTATTGATTTAATTCAATAATAAATGTTGTCTTCTATTTAAGATTGATTATTCGAAATCCTTTAATTTACACACTGATATGACATTAATGTTTTTAAATATGAATATTAATCAACGATCTCTTTATATATGCAATATCGGATTTATCATGACACTATAATTCTATTGATGATTTTTAGTAACAGAGAATATAGCTAGACATATTCATTAATCATACAGTGACAGTTGACAATTCAAATTCAACTACAGATGAAGAAAACAACAATTATATGTATATTGAGATGATACACTACCAAGCATGTCTCATATGTGAGATGTGAGATTTTCTTTAATCTATTGGTGGTTTAAGTGATGATGGTGTGAGGAGTGATGGTAACATTAATATAGATAATGTCCTTTTGTTTGATGATATTAAGCTAATTAAATACATTTATTATGCTAGAAAAAAAAAACACAGGTCTTTCTCCTTTTTTATGTGTTACTTAATAACAAAAAAAACTCAGTTGTTATTTTAGTTGTGTTTAAATTTTGTTTATGTTAAGATTTGCTTTTTATATTAACTTTAAGTTATGTTCTTTATTTGGCTGTATAAAAGTTTAATTATTTGTTATTTTTTCTTGAATTAGTTTTATATACTTGTAAAGCTTTCATTGATGTTTTTAATATTCATAAGTTTTTTTTATAATATTTTACGTCAAATTTAAAATCATATTTTTTTCAGAGTTAGCATGATTAATTAATGAAATAAAAGCATTTTTTTACAAGACAGAAATAAAACTATTAAAGTTGTCACTTAGTTTTTTGTTTCTTTCTTCCCAACTTTTTTTGTTTGAGTAATCTTCCTTTCCATTTGCCTGCTTTTATAATCAAAGAGACACACTCCATGTAAAAGGGACCATTGTTTGTGCATCACAAATGGTTCTTTTTCAGTTAGCTATATATAATAATAATAATAATAATAATAATAATTAAAAAAATATTCTTCAATAACCATTACATTATTGTGGCATGCGAGAAAGACACTGAAAATAATAATGTAAGAAAATCTCTTCAACTTAAGAAGTAAAATCCACATAACCTAATGTAGAAACCGTTTTCACTATGAAAGTATGATTACAACATTTGTTTATTTTAATATATGAGGATAACATTTAATTTCAGTCAAACAAGGATAGAATACAAAATCTCTCTAGCATCTCCCTTACTTGTATCTCTTTCTTACAAGTTTCCTTTATATAAAGAAGGTTAAAAAGACTTTCTCATAAAAAGATAATGAATAGTTAATATTTGTTACATTTTCAAGATATCTTGAAAAAAATATTTTTAATTTTCTAGGTCGAATTTCGTAGTTTTCAAAAGAGTTATAATTAAAAGACTTTGAAATGTGTATTATTGAATATATTCAATGAATCAATTACTATGATTCATTGGTCATAGTTTCCAACACTCTCTTCCTCTCTTTCTGAAAATGTTGGTGTTACAAGTGATTTAAGACACTGGTGTGGGGTTGGATTCAACTCATGGTTCTTTAAACCCTAAACCCATCCCTCCATAGTTAGGGTGTTTATCCAATGTTTTCTCTGTTATTCAAAAAATGAAACATTGATGTTTTACATGAGTTGACACTGTGATAACCATTGAAGAGGTTTGGGGTAGTGGTTGCTATCTATTAAACTGATAAAAAAAAAGTGATTTAAGAGAATTTATTTTACTCTTAGTTAAATAAGACAATAAATTTTCTCTACAAGTCCATTACACAAAAAATTATGTACATCAATTATACAATTAATAACCTATGTAAATAGACCAAACATAACATTTCTTTCACACGTATTAAATTACATGTAACATATCTAGTGATTCATTAATCACACTCCTACACATATGCACAATAACTCCTCACAACATTCAACATCTTTTTCTAAGATTTAGTGCACAGTCTATCTTTGAACACCACCAAGCAACAACAAAAAAAGACAAAAAAATGTGCGTTTGAAATGATAAAGTTGAATATGTTTTGATGGAGAATCCCATAGACCCAAAACTCTAGAGAGTAGCTAGAAACTATATATGGAATTAGAGAATAAATATGTATTCATTTCAATCTCAATATTGGATTCCATTCTCAAGTTTTCTCTATTGACAATTGTTTGGATCGTTTTTCCTCCAACATCTTTTTTAATATTTATAATAAACCTCTTTTAACGTGAGAATATTAATAGAACAATTGCAGGCTTATCTCTCAGACCAACACCACTCTCTTTTGCCACCTTAAATCCTATAAAAGAAAGTAAGTAATTGGTATAAAATTGAATAATATATTGATAAAAACGTATCTTATTATTCTATAACAATGCTTATAATAGTGCACTAATTCGTTTGTGGAATAGTATCTGATAGGTATCTTTAATAAAACAATATTATCTGATTCACCATATGTTTATCGAATTTATAACATATTACCTGATTTATCGCGTATCTTTTTATTTTTTATTAATGTAACTATTTGTCCTGTTGATCAGCTATTGATATCGAATGATGTGTATAACAAAATATAACAATATGGAATATAAAAAAAATGGAATTATATGCATTTAAATTGTAATTAATTGCTTAATAGATAAAATATTGGAAAAGAATAAAAGATATTCTTGTGTTTGTGGTGGAAAGAGAAAACTATTTTGGGCTGTTGTTTGGGGGTCAAAACTGGAGATTGGGTGGAAAAAGAAAGAATGTTCTGAGAATGGATCAGTCTTTAGCCCACAACCGTTAAGCATGCGTTATGGGCCCATTCCATTCTCACTGATTTCAAACTTTATAAAGTAAGGGCCATTGTTCAATCACTTATGGTGGACATGTCCCTTTAGCACAATCCAAACGGGCCCCAGAGAGAGAGTACAACACAGGACAACAATACGATACTGACATAGAGATATGTATAATTTTAGAAACGATACGGATAGTGACATAGAGATATATATATATATATATAATTTTTAAAATGTAGGATATGGAACACAAATCTATATATTATATAATTTTAAAATATACAAATTGACAATAAATATTTATGTGTATAACTATATTTCAATTTTTTTAGCATAAAAATGTTTTCCATAATGGATTCAAAAAGAAGAATTTGTTTCTATTTTTTAATCATAATAAAATTTATACAACAAATTTAAATTTTTAAAAAATTAATGTATTTTTCAGTTTTAAAATTATGTTTAAATCGTATTAAAATTATTTAAAACTCAATAAATATTTTTGAATTAGACACGTCATTAATATCTTAATATCAATATCATGATAGTCTCTAACATTTTCATGGAAAAATAATAAATTAATAATCTTATTCTTCGAACTGCAGAAGTCAAAACAAAACGTAAAAACAATAAGTGGAACATAATATAATGTATTAACTGCTACATCTTTGTCGGTCCCAAGAAGAAACTTTTGATCTTACGTGGCAACGTGTGTTCGCCTGCTTTTTTCTCCACTGCAGAACAGACACGATGGTTCCTCACCACACCTTCCACTGTCCATGTTAAAGGTTTCATTTTTGTACTTATTTCACTCATTTTCTCTCTATTGTTAAATGTTAAAATAATGAAAATGATATTTATATATATAGATATAGTTTTTACTATATGGTAGAACCTGTAATAATATAGTTGGGTGGAGGTGCCAAAAGAAAAATAAGATGATACTATAAAAACGAAGGGACATTCACTGGTGTGGTGTATTGTATTGGGCTGCGCAGTGTTCATTTTTCCACCTCTTTCGTACGCAATCTCTCTCTTCTCTCTTCTTTCCTTCAAAAATGAAAATTTTAAATCTTTCACTTTTCTTCTGTTGTTGCAGTGCAACTCAAGAGTTCACTTCTGCACCCTCTTCATCTAAATTAATTTTTCTTCACAAAGGTTATTTTTTTAATCTTAATCTACAACTGGGGTGGTTTTTCAGTACGTGTTGCCCCAAACTAAGGGTCATGAGATTGAAGATTCGTTTTGATTGGATCCCATTTGTGTGACTTTGTGTTACTGACATATTTGCCTTCGTTTTCTGTTTGCAGAAACGAAAAGGAAACAGATAACATGGCTGTCACAGGTTCTGGTTCCGGACAGCCACAATTCATTTCGAGCACTGGCAACCGAAGCTTTTCCAATGCGCCACTCATTGAGAACTCAGAGACTAATCAAATTGTTGTGCCTGATGTGAGTTTCGGCTCTCATTGAATATCCCTTCATTTTTTTTCAATTATGTATTCAGTTTTTAGTCAGTATTGCATGCATGGTACGATCATTACTTTTACCTTCCCACCTATGTTTAAGATTGAAAATTAGTTATATGGGTAAGTCATTTTTGTTTTTCTGCCAAACCATGATGTCGTACCTGAAATTGAAAAGTGTCGTGGAGAATTGAAAGAGATAACAAGTGACCGAAATTTTTGGTCTGTTAACATGTGTTTGAGATGACTGATGAGTATTTTCAGGGTTTTGTTTGTTGTTTGGTCATGTCACGTATGAATTACAGTACTATTGGTTTTTGAGTATTCGCGTGAACGGGCTGGAGTGTATGGTAAAATGCGTGTTAGAGTTTTCAATTAGTGACAAAAAGCTATTATTTTCTCTGGGTAGAGAAATCTATTACCAGTTCATGACACTATGTTAATAGCTGCTTTGTATTCAACCTGTGTAGCATTTGATTTGGCTTATGAAACGGAAAACAAAATAGAGGGGATAGACTGATATGAATTGAAGAACATCCCCATCCAACCACCTGCCTTGGGACAATATCATTTTTCATTTGACACTTTATGAAATGAAAAGAATATCTGGATTATGGATTCTAACCAATGATTCTTTTTCTTTAACCTTTAATTTTTCATGTGTTTTTTTTTTTTTTTTTTTTTTTTTTTTTTTTTATCCTGTTGTTTTTTTTTTTTTTTTCCATTAAAAATGTTAGAGTTTTTTTTGTGTTATTTTTTTTTTTTTTGTATGATTTTGTTGACACCAGTCTCTGTAGATGATTTTAAGCAACTAAAAATGTAAGGTTTTTTGTTGAGAAGAAAGCACGTATTTTACGTTAGTGTTTCCAAGGTGATAAATGTTTTCTTTCCAATGATAAAACTTACACTTTTAGTTGGTTAAAAACAACCCTTCACAAAACTGTATTTTTTAGCATTTTGTTTAATTGCAGAGTTAAATGATGGTGCAACCAAAGTCCTTTGGTTGTGGAGTGTACTGCATTAATACATATACTTCATCTTATAAGTGTTGTGTACTTGATAATCACCATTCATGCAAGCTTCTATTTTGCAGAAGAGAAGCTGGAAAAATTTATTTGCCTACATGGGGCCTGGGTTTCTTGTATCCATTGCATACATAGACCCAGGGAACTGTAAGATCACACTATTCTTAATTTTCTTCTGTAATGAAGGGAAAACTTATGTCACGGTATACTTACGGTATTCTTTTAATAACTTGCAGTTGAGACGGATCTTCAGGCTGGGGCACAATATAAATATGAGGTGCTTTGAGACATTTCTTGTGATAGTCAATCCTTCCTTCATCTCTTTTACTCTTTTGTTGTTTTTTTTTTCAGTTACTTTGGATCATATTGGTGGCATCATGTGCTGCTCTTGTAATTCAATCAATGGCAGCCAATCTTGGGGTGGTCACTGGTACTTGATTTGATAATCAAGTTTATTTCTATTGAATAAATTTGGAATGTATGCGAGTTGTAAATTTTAGTTTTTTTGTTCTGGATTCCTTCAATTTATTTTGCTGTTTTCAGGAAAACACTTAGCAGAGCATTGTAGAACTGAATATCCCCGGGTGCCCAACTTCATCCTTTGGATTATTGCTGAAATTGCTATAGTGGCCTGTGACATTCCTGAAGGTATTGAGATGAATTGTGCATTTGGAATTGTTTCATTATTTTATTTATCAATGTAAATAGTATGGGGATTTTTTGGATTTATTTGTACTTAGGATGGTAATTGGAGTGCAGTGATCAAAACATATTTAATAACCAAGATATTATATAGATTCAAATATTCAAAGAGTTCACTGTTAACTAAATTGACTCACTAAATCAAGACCAGTGAAGTTTTATAGTCAAAGGAAGTGACTATAAGTTTTATATTCAAATATTCAATGAGTTCACTGTTAACTAAATTGACTCACTAAATCAAGACCAGTGAAGTTTTATAGTCAAAGGAAGTGATGCAATTTCACATTCCATTTCTTTCCTCCTCTCGTTTGAGCTGCAAACAGTGCATTAAAAAATAAATGCTGGTCAGGATACTAGAAATTCTACTCGAGGAAAGAGTGAAAGTCAAACTGGCAAATTATCTAGTTTTTAAAACAAACCATACAATTTTTTTTTCTGCCTTTTCTTTATCTTATTCATCTTTACCATGAATTTTTTATTGTACACGTGCAGTAATTGGGACAGCCTTTGCACTGAACATGCTCTTCAACATACCCGTTTGGATTGGTGTTCTTCTGACAGGACTCAGCACACTGATCCTCTTAGCATTACAGCAATACGGGGTAGTTTACCATATTCTGCTTTTATCCTGGAAAAAAACATGGTTGTCATTGCATGTTATATTAGGTACTATCTATGTAAAAACAATACGAGCCTTTTTTGTATTGTTGTTGGACAGGTTAGGAAACTCGAATTCTTGATTGCATTTCTTGTATTTACAATTGCTGCATGTTTTATGGCTGAGCTTGGATATGCAAAGCCTGATGCTAAAGAAGTTATAAAGGGTCTATTTGTGCCAGAACTAAAAGGAAATGGTGCAACTGGTCTTGCAATTTCACTCCTTGGAGCTATGGTTATGCCGTGGGTTCTTCATGTCTTATTCAACCATTTGATTTTTCTTTTCTTTTAAAATATAATTTCATGACATGCTTCTTTATGAATTTTCCTCAGGCACAATCTCTTCCTGCACTCAGCACTGGTGCTGTCTAGGAAAATACCACGATCGGTTCGAGGAATCAATGTAAAAACAACTTTATTTTTGCATGCATGCTTCAATTTTTCCCCTTTAAAGATTTATCTCTGATCCAAGTAATGTCTCAGTGTTGTTTGCCTCTGGATACTGCCTTGCAGACCAGTTTCTTTATCGATGTGGTTGATGTTTAAGATGTAGTAAAATTTTCAACAATAATGTTTCTCTTTTTAATTGTTGGACCCTTATTACCTTATTCTACTTCTTTCAATGGGTTTTTCCATGTGATTCTAATACCTCAGTTGGTTGATAAATATGAAAAAATTCTCTTCTTTCTCCACCTCTCTTCTTTTGCGTTGAGCTTTCAAAGTTTATTTTTTCATTAATACTGAATTTTCCCATTTCATCCTCTTTGACAATAATAGTTTAAAACAACAAATCTTATTGGAATTTGAATTATTGTTGGAAGGTCCTGTCTAGTTTTTAACCTTGTTAAACGTTCAGACAAAAGGGTCCAAGTTAAAACCAAGCATTAAGTGTGATTATGGTAAAGCAGTATCTTGTGTTTCATTCAACTATTTCCTTCGACAGGAGGCTTGTAGGTTTTACATGATAGAAAGTGCCTTCGCTCTCATGGTGGCCTTCCTCATAAATGTTTCTGTTATTTCTGTAAGTGGCGCTGTTTGCAATTCTTCGAATTTGAATGCAGAAGATCGGATGAGCTGTCAGGATTTGGATCTGAACGAAGCCTCCTTCCTACTTAGAGTATGTGAAATCTGGAGATGTCTTTCTTACCTTGGGTATATTGTAGTGCTAAGTTTAGTTACTGATTCCTCCAAGTTCACCCTATCCTTAAGCTTCATATATAATGGTTATTCATTGTAAGGTGCTAGTAAAATCATAGCTGATATATCTGATGTGTGCCATACTCAGAATGTCTTGGGGAAATGGAGTTCAAAACTGTTTGGAATTGCTTTGCTTGCATCGGGTCAAAGTTCTACCATAACAGGAACATATGCTGGGCAGTATGTCATGCAGGTAGTTTGTTTTATGGATTTTCTTACATTTTTTTTTTTTTTGCATAGAAGATGATAGAGCATGTTTACATCTTAACTAGAAAGAAAAGAAACCACTGTTGATCTTAGCAAATGGCAATAAATCGCTCTTAGAAATAGTTATCTACACATATCTTAATGTAATTTACTTCTCTATTAAAGATAAAAGTTCGAAATGACAATTCATCAGATTTAAGTATAGATGGGTCATGCACTAATTTTGTGGTATTTTAATGTTCAATAAACCTACCACATCCTTTAAGACCTTTAATAGCAGTAATAATTGTTCCCAATGGTCCTTTGGGTTAAAAATTATCTTAGTGTTTCTGTGGTCCACTTACATATTTTGAAGCATTAGTGATCTTTATCTGTTTCTAGATTTTGTATTTCCCCATGAATTATTTCTTCTTTCAGGGATTTCTTAATTTACGACTGGAGCCATGGATTCGGAATATGTTAACTCGTTGCTTAGCCATAGTTCCTAGCTTGATTGTTGCAGTCATTGGTGGATCTGCGGGGGCTGGGAAGCTGATAATAATTGCATCCGTAAGATATCATTTCGATCAAATTTTCTTTGATTTTGTCACTTGGGAATATGCTTGGATTGAAGTCAATATTTTGTTTAAATTGTCATACTAAAATCATGGAAATTTCTCACATATTTTTAACTCAACTGCATAATGGTCACTGGTATGCATAACTGCTCTGTTTGTTTCAACTTAGTTCAAAAAGGATTAAGTAGGGAAACAAATATGGTAACATGCAGCTACATATGCACCACTTGATCTGCATGAAAAATTGTCTGCATGGCATTGTTTTATATTTCTTGCTGTTTATGCCTGCACATATTTTTGCTGTAAAAAAAGTTGGTGTCATAGCTTGTGCTGAAGCCCTTCTTTTTCTTCTGATCAGATGATCTTATCATTTGAACTTCCTTTTGCTTTGGTTCCACTCCTCAAGTTTACAAGCTGCAAAACTAAGATGGGGACACATGTCAACTCCACCATGGTAATTTTTTTTAATAACATGAAATTTGCAGTTCTAGATTGTTGTGAAAAGATCTATAATAAAAGAAACTAACAAATTCACATCTGGCATCACACATCATACAAGAATGAAGAGAGATTGATTAAATAGAGAAACAAGCATGGAAAATTTGAGGAGGGTGAAAATCCTAATTATAAAATTAAAAAAAAACTGTCTCTTGTGCATTTTGGCTGAATTAATCATTACCTTACATATTGCAGATTTCAGCTGTTACATGGATAATCGGTTCCCTCATTATGGTCATTAACATATACTACTTGATAACTGGTTTCATCAAGCTACTTCTTCAAAGCCACATAAAAATTGTGGCTAAGGTGCTTCTTGGGATGTTAGGATTTTCAGGCATTGCGATATATTTGGCGGGTATAACGTACCTAGTAATCCGCAAAAATACAGAGGCTACACACCTTTTGGCTCTAACAGCATCAGAAAATCAACAAATGACAAATGAACAAGGCAATGGATCAATCTATTCTCTTCCAAGAGAAGACATAGTAAGCATGCAATTGCCTCAAAGAAGTACTCCTGCTGATCTTGACTGACAAATATGTCTCAGTAGAGTAGAATAGCAATATAGACTTAGATAAACAAACAAATAAATATCATTCTGTTAATCTCTAGAATCACTAGTATCAGACTGTCTTAAGGTATCACTTGATTAGAATTGTTAAGCCTTTTGATTTTCATCTCATACCGATTTCTTGTGGTTTGAAACTTGTGTGGAAGGAGGTGCTTTTCTCCTTTCTCCACATTCTTCTCATTGATCAAGGGTAATGTGTTATGAAAAGAGTTATTAAACAATTGTGTAAGAGAGACTTTTTTTTCATTAACACTGTACATATTAAATTTTATTAATCAACTTGTTAAATAAAAAAAATGTTGAATGTATTAAATTTAACTTTACTGTATTGTAGTCCAACTCAAAGATTCCAAAGTCTCATTTTTCAACCCTGTTTTATTACCCACAAATACAAAGCTCTTGCATTTACCGAAGCCTGAATCAGCAAATTTCAAAGTTGAAAAGTACACTACTCTCACATCAAAACAGTCAACAGTGTCACCATCACCCTCATGTCAAACTCAAGAATCTCTCTCTCTTCTGTATTGGACTATCAGTACTGGCCACTCATGTTGATTATCATATTCTTTCATTAGTAAAAGGAAATGAAAAAGAGAAGGAAAAAAAAGGTAAATGAAAGAAAGGCAAATAGATAGAAATAAGTAATTGTTTGATTTAAGAAAAAAATAAGTAAAACAAAATGATTTTCATAGTTTGAAATTCTTTATTTGTTCTTTTAACTTTTCTTCAATCAAATATATCAAGTTTTTTTTTTTTTTTTTTATCAAATCTTTCCCTTCCACTCTATTTCTTTTAACAACGAAGGAATCTCTTTCTTCCAGAGTTCTTTCTAATAAAGGAGTCTCTTTCTTTGGAATTCATAGGTTAGCTAACTTTCTTCTCCTCATCAGGGAGGTCTGAGATTGTTGCTGGGGACAATGTTATTTAAAAACATATTTAAGAATACAAAGAGTTTAAAGAAAGATAAACAATTTGAGGAACAGAGAAGTAAAGTCAACAAGGGAAATGAGTTCCATTAATATTATAAAGTCCATAAATGGCAACAATTTGGTTGATGGCTTTTTTACAAAAATTGAAATACAGTTTTCTGTTGCAGGATTCTCTTAAAACATAACATGACCTAGCCCATATTGCCAAAAGCTACAGCTTCTTGTCCTGAATTAAGATTGTGTTGACAAATTAAATAGAAGGGGTAGCTTGTTTATGATTTCACTGTAGTTGAATCTTCCTGCTGTGCAGGAACAGGAAGGTGGCCTTTCTCCTGCAGACTCTTAACTGTTTCATATAGACACTGACTCACTGGAGTGAATTCCAATCCCAAATCTTTCAGCTTCTGATTTGAAAAGATGTAGGGTTTTGCCCTGGGATTCTTTTCATCAGAACACCTGCACATGTTCAAATATTTCGTCACTATACAAACAAAATTATTTAGCATGCCAAAATGATAGTGGAAGAGGTGGGTCACATATGAGAGTCACAAGGGGTTTACACTCTAACAAGTGACAGTGACATTGGGTTTGGTAAGGACTCGTATGCTCCACTTCTTTTTACAAATGCAATAATCGATTTTTTTTTTCTGGCATGCGTGAGTGGATGATTACATAGACAAGTCAAAGTTGGTATACCTACTCCAAACACATTTTCATTCACAGCCACTTTACCCAAGAAAAAACCTCAAATGATATATGACCACCACCAGGTGTAGACATATCATTGCATATCAGAATTGGACATTTTTCAACAACTAAAACTGTCATTACTCTTCAGTAAAATATAAGGAGACAGATTTTCCAATATACATTATTTTGGAAGAAAAGTATGCCATTGCAATGGGATCTTAATTTTTACCTAACTGTCCATACGACAGCCTGAGATCATGCAGACGCAAACTCAGTTTTAGGGGCAAACAAATAAGTTTAAATGTCATTTTCCAACACTCGTGTGGGACACGAAAATGCAAAATGTAAAAGCTGTAGGTCATACATAACCTCAACATCTGGTCTCTGTGGATTAAGATGAACTCAACTCATTTAAAGATGAAATTAAAGAAAAATTCCTACCTATGGATATGATGTGCTGAAAAACATACAGAATCGACAAATTCAATGCACGAGTAAAAGAAATTAAAATCATAGATAATATTGCAATAATCATGTTCCATGCACATTAACACCATCTATGACCCAAAATATTCTTTTACCCAATTCTGATATGGTGGTCCATCACCACCCATTCCCCAACGGTTTGTGTGTTATCATAGTTGTTAACCATTCATTCGTAGTAAATATGATGGCAGAGTGTCTTACTTGGTGGGAACTGGGTACTCAGGGAAATACTTTGCCAGAATTTCAACCAGTTCTCCACGGTGCAGGGAGCTTTCAGCACATAAGTATCGACCAGAGGCAGAAGATTTCTCATAAACAAGTATGTGGGCCAATGCCACATCCCTCACATGCACATAAGCCTGTGTGGCATTTGCATAGGTCTTGGCAGAGCCAGTGAGGTACTTGAGGATGTGAATGGTGCTAGCATTTATGGTTGGTTGTAGTAATGGTCCAAGAACCAATACTGGGTTCACTACAACCAAGTCCACCCCTTTCTCTTTTGCAGTGTCCCATGCTGCTTGCTCAGCCACAGCCTTCCCATAGCAATACCAATTCTGCAATATTATTCAAAAATACCATTTGTCACCAAACACTTTTTTTCCCCTTCAAGTTACTCAAACTCTGTCAATAGAAATTATCATTAAACAGTACTGTTGGGTAGGTAAATAGTACCTTAGTGTTCTTGCAATATTCTAAATCACTCCAACAAGACTCGTCCACTACCAAATCAATGCTCCTTTTGGGGTCCATATAGACGGCACCAATTGATGAGGTGAACACCACACGTCGCACTTTTGCCTCTTCAGCTGCTATGATCACATTCTTCGCTCCATTCACCGCTGGCTCCACCATTTCTTCCTGCACAATTAATTCAAGGGCCCATCTAACTAATTCCTTTCGTCACCAAATCAAAGTTGCAAATAAACCATTTACAACAAATAGATGAACAAACAGAAAGTCACTATCATGCAGCAGTAATCCGTATCCACCAGCAGCCATTTGCACCCACATACAGATGCACATAATACAGCTTGTTGCCTACATAATTTTCAGTCACACAAAATTGATAATAATAAAAAAAGATGCAAATAATAATTGAAAATTTAAAAATAAAATATGCTAAATTATTTATGAATTTATCCATATACTAGAGTTGGAGTTGGTGGTGTTAGTGGTAACTCCTATTTATGTCGTTACTCACGGACACACATGAACACGGAATTTTCCAAGAACTAACATGTAAAGCAAAGAAGAAAGAGAAACTGACGGGGTTATCAGTGACGGGAGAAGCTGTGTGAAAGACGCCATGGCAGCCGTGAATTACTGATCTAACGGAGTGAAGGTCAAGGAGGTCAACCTTATGCAGAGTTAGTCTCTGGGAGGCTCCTTCAAACTCTTTCAAGTGTCCGTTCTTGGGATCATCTGA
>Ga0123342_1006150_pt1 | contig 16839 bp, 12 predicted proteins | sample Turbeawhitnodule_FD_89960 | JGI IMG/M metagenome (GOLD analysis project Ga0123342, IMG submission 89960) | Root nodule microbial communities of legume samples collected from Mexico - Turtle bean Mexico white nodule | ecosystem: Host-associated > Plants > Roots > Nodule | place: Mexico: Nepantla... | reverse complement strand
TTGCATCACATGAAGCACACCTTGTCACACTTGCCATGTGAGCTACAATTAGGCGCGAACTTTCAAACCATTAGGATTTGAATTTCCCACCATTTGCCTTGGCCATTTCCGGTCCTCCTTGGCAATAAAAGGAGGAGCCTACCTCATGTATTTTCAAGATTAATTCATTAGTAAAATGCTGCCAAATTCCCACTCTTTGCCTAAAACCTCTTAGGATTAGGCTTTTAATCTTCCAAACGTCACCTTCCAAGTGAGATGGCCTCGCCACTCACTCTTCATACTTAGCATGCACTTTCAAGGAGTCCAGCTCTCTATGTGAGATCTTTGTTCCACCTTCAATCCATGGAGCTTCCGCAAATCACCTTCAAAACCGCAAAGAAGAAGACACAAATCCATCAACCATTGAGCATAATCTTCTCCCAATAAGTTAGCATGCCTTCCAGTGTTTGTTCTACAGTATGCAGCTATGTTGTCTTGCAACTCTGACTTTTTCACCCGAGCCTGTTTCCTTTGCAACTTTCCATCTAATCTTCATAAGTACATGTAGTTGCTACCTTATTCCAACTGAAGCAATCTTCAAACCTCCTTCCCCAATCCTGAAAATCTCAGACCTTCTTCAAATCTTTCTACTAGAGAGACGCCTTAGATTTATTAACGCGCACTCTCAGACTTCTCCACCCTCTGTATTTTGATTCCATAATCTTCTTTTACAAGCCGCCCTTGTTCTTCCCAGACGCCAAATCCATTTTTCTAATAAACCTACATTAAAATCCCTAAATCAATGATTCCAAGACTACTAGCCTCACAAATCTTTTTCCAAGAAGGCCAAGCAATCTTCCTCCCTTTATTCCCCCACCCCCAAAGAAAATTCCTCTGAATTCTCACTATCTCCTTTAACACCACAGAATGGCATTTTGTATAAAGAAAAATAAAATAACAGAATAGAATAAAGAACATACTTAATCAGACAAATACTCTCAGTCATTGGAAAAAGCCTACCTTTCCACCTGCCCAGTCTATTCTTCAATCGTTCAAACACACCATCCCAAAAGACACATCTCTCATGACACCCCCTACCAGCAACTCCAAGTACTCAAACAAAGTTTTCATCACATCACAATTAAGAATAGCCGCCAAACGCTAAATCATAGTCTGGTTGATCCCCAACCCACCAATTCTACTCTTCAAGAAATTCACCTTAAGACCAGAAGATAATTCAAAATAATTCAAAGTCGCCTTAATGGATGCTTATACAAAATTGTGGCAAAAATTCTATCTCTCAAGATGAAAAAAGTGACACACAAGGTAATAAATTCCAGACAATCTGCGTTCCTGAAGGGTAGAGGAATTCTGGATAGCGTTTTAGTAGCAAATGAAGTGATGGAAGAAGTGAAGAGGAAAAAGAGCAGTTGTGTGTTCTTTAAGGTCGACTATGAGAAGGCGTATGACAAAGTAGTTTGGGAGTTTATCTACTACATGTTGGGGAGGCTTGGTTTCTGTGACAAGTAGATTGGCTGGATAAGATTTTGTCTTGTGTCTGCATCGGTGTCCGTGTTAGTTAATGGGAGTCCTACTAAGGAGTTCAAACCAAGGAAATGGTTGAGACAAGGAGACCCCTTAGCACCGTTCCTCTTCCTAATTGTGGCAGAAGGCTTAGCTGGAGCAGTTAGGGAGGCGGTCGACAAAGATATGTTAAAAAGTGTGGAAATTGGAGGTAGGTTCATAAAAGTTAATATGCTACGATACGCAGACGACACGTTGTTCTTTTGCAAGGCACAAGCACAAAGTGTGTTGGTTATCAAGGCTATTCTAAATTGCTTTGAATTGGCCTCTGGCCTGAAGGTCAACTTTCAAAAGAGCAGTGTCGGAGGGGTAGGCTGCAGTCCTCTGCTAGTTCAACAGTTCACAACTATTTTGAATTGTGAGAAGATGAAGATCCCTTTTATTTATCTGGGTTTGTCGTAGGTGGATGCCACAAAAGAAGTAAATTGTGGGAAGAAGTGGTGGAAAAATTGAAAAGAAGGTTAAGCAAATGGAAAGGTAAGTTTATTTTGATGGCAGGTAGACTTTGTTTGATTAAATCGGTGTTGTCTGCCCTCCCTCTGTTCTTCTTGTCTCTTTTTAAAATGTCGGCTATGGTGATGAAGGATATAGAGAGGTTGCAGAGGAACTTTTTGTGGGGATGGGACTCGGAAGGAAGGAAAATTTCTTGGGTTTCATGGAAAAAGGTTTATGAGTCAAAAGAGGATGGAGGGCTCGGTGTGATAAGTTTAAGGCGTTTTAACTTTGCTTTGTTGGGCAAGTGGATCTGGCGTTTAGGATCCGAGAACACGGGTTTGTGGAAAGAAGTTCTAGATTCAAAATATGGTGGTTAGAGGGATCTTCGGAGTCGAAGAAAAAGCATAACAGATTCTCTTTGGTGGAAGGATTTGAAGGAGGTTTGGTCTCTTGACGAGTGGGAAAACAGTTTTGAGGATACTTTTTCTTTTTTGGAGGTAGGGAATGGGATGGAGATAAGGTTTTGGGAGGATAAATGGGTAGGCAACCTGAATCTCAAGGACACCTTTCCGAGACTTTTCACCATCAGCTCCAACAAGGATTTGTCTGTTTGGCAAGCGGGGCAAATGTCACAAAAATTAGAATGGAAGTGGAAGATCGAATGGAGAAGGAATATGTTTGAATGGGAACGGACTCAGGAACATTAGTTGATGCAAGTATTGGGGGAAAGTTGGATAAGGAGAATTCTTGGGTTTGGAAAGACAAAGGGTCAGCAGTGTTCACGGTAAAATCAACGTACAAAGTTCAATGATGATGTTCTTGGGATTGAAAGGGAGTTGTATGGAGATTTATGGAGGTTGAAGGCACAACCATCTTCACATCTCACAACATGGAGGGTTCTGGAAGACAAAATAGCGTCTAAATCAAACTTGGTTAGAAGGGGGTTATGCATGAATACCATTTTGTATTGTCTGTGCGGGGAGGAAGAGGAAACCACGTCCCATCTTTTCTGCACATGTAGAGTAGCTTGGCTCGTGTGGTCTAAGTTTTACGAGTGGATGAGATTGGCAGCAACAGATCATAGGGAGCCAAAAAACCATTTTAAAAGCTTCAGGATTAGTGGTGTCAAGGAAAGTGTAAATCAAATTTTGGGGCGGCGTGTGGATAGTAGTTGTAGGAGAAGGTGGTAACATAGTTATAAGAGGATTTTCAAAGGAGGCAAGGTTGATCACTTTGAAATTTTCACTATGGCTCAAATGAATATTTGTTCTTGGATTACGTCTAAAGTGCGCAGTGTAAGTTTTTCATACTCAGATTGGTGTCTTGAGCCTTTGTTTTGTATGAGGTCAGTTAAAGTTCCTAGGAGATAGTTTTTGTTAAGAGGTTAGAAGATTAGATTCTCATACTTGTATAAGGGTTGAGGTATCCCTAAAATACCTCTTATTTATTCATTTGTTTTTCGCTTAAAAAAATGTTAAACACACTTTTAGTATTAGCTTCAAAGAAAAATAAGGTATCATCTGGATATTGTAACATGGTTTTACCTTAACTTTTTTATCCTCAACTTCCAAACTATCAATCAAATTTTTCTCAACCACCATTTTTGATACACTTGCCAAACCTTCAGCCGCAATAAAAAAACAAAAATAGTTCTAACGAATCCCTTTAATAAATTTAGGTTTTAGGATTAATTTAAGATTGCCCAATTAGTTAGTGTGTGGAAACACAAATTAATTTCCCATTTTTTATTTATCACTTCATCATTACCAAGCTTCATTTTTTTTATTCAAATACACATCCACTTTACAGCTTAAAGTATGAGAATGCACGAGCTACCAAATTTTTTGTAAAACTTCGTAATTGAACGAGTGAATGAGGCATGAAAGCTGGGTAAAATTCGACGAGAACTTTTTGTACACGTTGAATCAAAACATAGGCTTGGTCCTAGTTATGAATTTTGTCCAGAGAAAAAAAAAAGTAGAATATTTGATGAAACTTTTGAATATCCTGTTATAATAAGAAAAGCCTTAACTTGAAATCAATTCATCAAACCTTTCTGTAAAGTAAACGCATTCGTGTAGTGAACACACATAAAAAGAAAGGCGAAAGAGATATTCTTATCTTCAACGATTAATTTTCATGTACTTCATATTATGAAATTACCATTAAAATTCATACTTATATATAAGTAGAAAATCATGAAATTACGTTAGTTTTATTTTCTTATTATGTTTTATTAAGATACATGCATATTGATTTTATTTTAATATTTTTTTTAAACAAATTTCAATATTAATTCTAACGTGATAATTTATACTTAAAATATAAAATTAGAATCATCAAATCCAATTTGAATAACTTTTAACTTGAAGAAATTAAATGAAATCAAATTTCTTATTATATTCGATTGGATTGATCATCAATCTCCCTAAAGTGAGGTTATCCATAAGGCATTTGCTCAAAGTCTGTTCCCAACAATTTAGGTCAATCGCACCAAGTGCCCTAGGTGTATTCCTTTTAGGTCCCTCATATATATAACATCAGCAATTGAATCAATATATATTATTGAACACTGACCTATTCCATAACGAGAATTCCGTCTGTTGAAGAAAAATTGTTGGATGTATTGGGGGCTACAAGCATGAGATTGAACGTAGTTTGATTAGTGTTGTGAATACATTGCTTTCAAAGCAATTAATAAAGAGAAAGCATTATTGAGGTTGTATAAATTATGTGAAGACGGTGCATGATTCGTATTAAATTAGAGAAAGAAAAGATGATAAAGATGCATGTTTGATTGGGTGAATGATTGATTGTAAGGAGTCGAAGTGTGACAAATCATTTTGTGTGAGAATGATTTTTGACCAGCAACTTTTGGAGAAGACGACCTAAGTGGGTTTCAATAATAGACCCTCTTTATTGCTGAAACGGATATGTTTTAGCAAGTTGAAAGATAGAAAAATGCTGAAAGTAAAAAGGAGGAGTCTTACTACAAAGGAATGACAACTCGGAGGGTTTTTGTTTCATTCATCTAACCACATTAATTCTCCTTCCCTTTAACACAATCAACCTAGTTTTGTTGAGTACAAAATAATGTGGGAGAGAAAAGTAGTGAGAGGGCTTTTTGTTTTGGTTGGTTTTCAAAGATACAAACTTGCGTGCATGATTTATTAGTATCATTTACTTTTTAGTGGAAGCCCTTTATGTTTTTTTTTTCATCAAAAGATATATAATAAAAAAGAACGGTGCTTCTCCTTCCCAATTCAAATCAACGATCAAAATGAGTCAAATTTTAGCCTGACCGACCAAAGTTTTTTTTCTTTTTTACTTCAATTAGAGTTTGAGTGCACAAATAGGTCACTGTGCTCAGACACATTTAGCAACAACTGTGTCCTCACATTTTTTATCCCAAGCTATATTACCCCATATACACTTTTGAACTGCCAAAACGTGTGTAACTATTGCTCTATGGCCGGTGCTTAGTACGTGAATTCATACACAAAAACTAAGAACCGTATACATGATATTAAAGCTTTCAAAAAATTATGTAAACAATGAAAAGTTGTTAAAAAATGTTCATGAAACAATGTATATCTATGAGAAGAATTAAAGAGAATATGGAACTAATTTAGAAAGAAGATACTATATTATTCTTTCGATTTCAAGTAACATGTGAAACATGTTATATCATTTAATATTGTTTATTATTAACTTCAACTCTTCAGAATGATGTGAAATTATATTAAATATAATGAAATAATTATAAATAACTAAACAAACTACATTTAAATTATTAAGTTAAAAAAAATAGTTTATATTGTATAACACGCGTCTAACATATTAACTTAAAAAAACGTAATAAATGATCATTTATATTTGGAAAGACATTAACTTTTTTAAACAGAATGGATACACATTAGCTAATCTATCGAAATCGTAAGAGAGAAAAAACGTTGCTTTAAATATTTAACAACTTGTTTTAATGCATTCTTGAAACAGTACATTTGGAAAGTGGTGAGGGAAATGATTAAAAAGTAAAACCAGCTGCCATAATGTCTTGTTCTGCTGTAATACTGAGAGCAATATAATGATGAAAGTGAAGTTACAATTTTGGGTCCAAAAGTTTCTCTTTGATTTCTTTAAGATTTAAGTGAGCAGGCCAAAACAAAAATAGGATGAAAAAGGTAATAGAAAATAATAAATTTAAGCCATTATAAAATAAAACAAACAAATGTTTTTCATTAGGTTCTGTCTTGACTTCCATACTGTAACAAATAAAAGATGAGAATGGTTGTGTCCTCTTGTGTGCTAGTGCTCTCCTTGGTAGCAAATTCATCAGCCAGCCATGCGTGAAAATTTCCAACCTAATCCAACTTCACCTGAGAATCCGACAAAACTGAGGAAGCAAATTGTGAAAAACAAAAGTATGAACCCTAGTGACGAAAAATATTCAGGTGGCTTTTGAGAACCTCGACCCCATCACAAGCCCATTATCAAAGCCGTTGATGAGAGGCCTATGCTTTGGTAGTGGAATCTTGCACACCCTACTGTTGAAAAGCCTATGACTCGGGAGAGAAAAAGAGCAATCAAAAGGGAAGAGAAAACAGAAAAACACCAAACAACTTGTGTGAAGGATATCTTCATTGGCTCCTCACTGCTTCACCCGGTTCCCACATTTGCTACTTGAGAGGACCCGTTACAGCTCCATGCTTCCACTCCCAACTTGTCCCTTCTTCATCTACCTTTTCTCTTTCTTCCTATTACATGTTTTAAACTTTTAATCAATGGAGTTGAACTCGACTTAGAAATTCAAACTTCTTATATGAAGTATATGTGCATGATTGTGAATGAAAGTGATAAACTGTATTCTTAAACTGAGACTAGTAAGATAAAGTTACAAAGTATTTTACACTGGACACATGATGATGAAAAGAGTAAAGGAAAAATTCCAACGTTGTCCTTACGAAAGATACTGATATAGAAACCAGAATGTTACAATTTGATGACTGAATTATGTCATTGGACCTAGCTATATATGTTACATAGATGTCACGTTTAGGAGACAAAAACGTCGTGATGATTGGTATGTGATTACGGATTAGATCCCCATTTCGCTTCTGTGATGCTCCACTTTTGCTCAAACAGCTATTCCCAGTCACTTGGGGACTGCTCTAATTGCTGCTGACACGATGAAGGGAATTTAAGTCATTTCACAAGTTGCATATTTTTTCCCCAAACTGCACCATGTGCACTGTGCATGGTGGCTTTGGTGAAGTAAAGTGTGTTATGATTGCTGGCTATGGGGTAGATTGGAGAAATCTACTACGAGGACGTTTTGTTAATCTAGCGGTCTAAAACATTGCACGTCCTCTTTGGGGATATTGTGGTCTTTGATGATATGTCTGAAACTTTTATTGATGTTAAGGATGAGCCACGATAAAACATGAAACGTGACATAGGCAAACAAATATATTGGAGAATACGTGGTATCAATGATTTGGGAGCAAAGGACAAAGAAAATCTGCTGAATATGTAACAACTATGTATTGTTTTCAAATTGGAATACATATATGATATTTGTCTATGTTAAGCTCACGCATCAAGTATCTTAAAATCTAATTTTATGGCCCAAAAGGAAAGTAAAATATATGTTCTGCATTCTGTGGTTCAATTCATTTCGTCACATCTATATTACGCAGTTGAATTAATCATATATTTCATTAGTCGAAGGGGAAAAGTTATACAGCACAAAACTATTTGTATACAGTTGCATGAATAATACGTGTCACACTCTAATTTGCCTCAAAACTTTTCACAATTAAGCAGTGTTCTTTATTAAATTGCCAAGATAAATTTCAAGTTGCAGAAATTTTTTTATTTACGCACATAACCAAATCTGCTAGTAACGATTTTACTGAATAAAAATTAACTTTACGGGATGATTTACACTGTGCTAGGCTAGATTAATTAATTGTATATAATTCATTTCCTTTTCAATTCCATTTTTTTTTTCATTATGTTTCAGTTTTGAATATGTAGAAGTTTACTATAGTACAAAATATTGAAAAGTATTATAAAGATATATCGATTTTACTGTAAGTAGTACAGACATTTGGAAAATATGAAATGTACTACGTGAACCGACATGCCCTTGGTTGCCACGAAGTTTGCAAGTGACAAAATCCACACTTGAATTAGCAAATAAAGTACAAAGTGTATGTGTTTGATGATAATGCTTTATACCTTTTCTGCCATGAATTAATATATATGATATACATTAGCTAGGCTTCCCTATAATTCAACAAAATGCATAAAAAGACTACTTTTCCACTTTAAAACAATAGTTAACATTTAAAAACACTTTTCTCTTTTGACTTCTCATAGTTTATTTATCACTCTAAGAAATTAAGTGTTAACTATTTTTGCAATTTCATCTATCTTTCTTCACTTGTTAATTAGTCATCATTATTGCTGTTGATATTTGTAGAGATGAAATGTAAATTTACATAAAGAGATGAAATAATTTAAAAATTATATTATGAGGTTAGAATTATAAACTGTAAGTAAGATTTAATTTGAAGAAAATGGTATTTGATTAATAAGCCTAAGAGGTTAGAGGTTTGGAGCAAAGGGACGACACCCCATGGCCGGGGAGTCGTATCAAGACCCTACTTTTGAATGCGTATCACTAAGGAAGTGCGTGTTGTGCTCTTCTTTGTTTTAGATACTGCACTCTGCTCAGACAACCAGTAGTGACCACTCAAATCACTGCACTTTCAAACCATTCTGTGGAAATTCTGCTCATGATACCCTAATTACATCTCTTCTGTGGTCCTACCTCCTTTGCAACTAATTAATTACTTCATATATTTAACCATGCTTTTTCCTACCTAATTAACTACTCGTTAAATATGATCATTATCATTAGAAGATTCTATAATGTTTAAACACCAATATTACTAATTAACTTCAATTTGGACCATTTGGTAATTATAAAACCCTGATTTCATTCGAGAGTTTTCTATCCACAATTTATAAGAACTGTTTCGTGACTTTGTCTAAATTTTCCTAATAAAATAACAAATCATGTATAATCCATTCTCATATAATCATGAAATAAAAACCAATTTTATAGACATAAAATAATTAATTGCTATATTGACTAAATTAGACATCATTTTAGAAATTAAAAAAAAATTATCTATAAATTAGTTTCTATTATTTTTAAATAGTTTCTAAATTGGTATCTAATTAGCTACCAAGATTTTAACTACCAATTATTTAGATTCTAAATTTGGTAGCAAAAACTTTGGTAGCTAATTAGATACCAATTTAGAAACTATTTAACAATTATTCCTCCCGATTGACTCGTGTCGCCGGTTGACTCTAACGATAGTCTTTGACCCTTCTATCCTCACTTGAGAATCGTACTTCCTTGATCAAGAAATCTCTTACCTGCAAAGACAAAGGGGTGTCTTGACGGTCGTTTGCATTCTGACGCTTAAGTCAGTATTAGGGCAAAGAAACACAAGTGTATATAATAGCTTCAGTCTTAAAAACTGTGTCCCTTACTAGGGTTCTTGGCACCCTTTATATAGGTTAAAACTAGGGTTTACCTTTGTGCGGTTACCCTTGTCTAGGGTTCCTTGGGGAACGTCCTTGCACCGCTATTTACATAATCTTAGCGTATCTAGCACATAAAACTTCCCTTAACTGGAGTGCAACGACTAACAGAGTGGTCGTCTAGGTACCAACTCATGCACCTAATCTCTGGCGCCATTTGTTTCTGCGGGTGTCCTAAGTATTCACGTATCATGCATGCAGCTTTCCTTGGAAACCCTAACCCTAATGGGCCTCAGCGCCTCCAAGGATTATTCTCTCGTGTCGCGCCTGTATGCGCTATACACACCACGTGCATGGATCCCTCGTGACTTAGGCTTTTCCCTTATCTGATATAATTCTAAGGTCCACCTTACGTGGCCCACCATAACGTTCAGATCGTCGATGTCCAATCTCTCCCTTTGTTGGTGAGGTCTGATGTCGATCTCCAACGTCGGGGTCTATGGTACCGATGTCCGAAGACTGACCGATCTCTTGATAGATGCATCTGGGCCCCCCCTTGTGTGGCCCACTTCCACTATCAGGCACTAGTGGGCGATGTCTAAGGTCAGTCACTGGGATCGATGACCGAGGATTAGTCGGCACACAAGCCCCCCAGTCTCGAGCTGTAACTTGTTTCATTGAAGAGACTAAGTGGTCGCGCTGGGCGACCTACGTGGCACTGGGTAACAGGCGTGAACAGTACACCGAAGTGACATCTCACCACACTTTTTAGATCAACGTACACATGGAAAGATCAACGGCTGGGACTTGTTGGCGTTCGAACTTCTTCGTGCACTGTTCAAACCCTTAAACTCTTACGCTTTCTTCACTGTTTCATCACTTTCACTTAAGCGAATATTTCCCTCGAGTATTTCTGTGAAACACTCTTCTCTCTTCGGAAACCTCAAACCTTCGAACCTCAACATTCAAAGGTATGATTTTTCCTCGACGAATGCTCTTGCTTTATGATTCCGCTTTCCATAACATGCTATAACTGCCTGGGACTGTTTATGTTTTCTGCATTTTAGGTTTTCTGCACATTCATTTCCTCTGTTTTACACTTCGAGTCTCTATTCTCTGGCTTTTTCTAGTTTTGTCGAGTCACACCATCTTCCTCCTCTAAATTTCGGTTTTTTTTCTTTTCTTTTTTTAGCTTCCTTATTTAAGATGACCCAATAAGAACCTCCTCCAGCTCTTCCTTCATATTCTAGCTCAGTTTCGTCTCCATCCTCGGTTCCATCTACAACACCAAACCCTCCTCCTTCCGCCTCCGTCTATAAGTCCTTGTACCGCTGGGCACTCGCTGCTATTCTAAATGAGACCTCCAGCTTTACCTCTCTTGAGAGTATAGTTGCTTATAGGAAGAAGCAGACCTGCCACAAATCACGCATTTTCGGTAAAGACCACGACAAGTTCGTGAGGATGGTGGCTTGCAGAGTAGGGGAGCCGGTGTGTGCTGATGAGTCTTCAGACCCCGAAGGGCCTTTCTGTTTTATCTACTCCATTGTTTTTCGGAGGCTTGGGCTTCGATTACCCTTTACCCCTTCGAGCGAGCACTCCTAACTGAGGTGAACGTCGCCCCCGCCCAACTGCACCCCGACAGTTGGGCGTTCGTGAGGGCCTTTGCGATCCTTTGCCATTGTCTTGGCCATACGCCATCGGTGGATGTGTTCCTCTTCTTCTTCGAAGCGAAAAGTCCAGGCAAGAAGCTGTCGGGCAGCTTTAATAGCGTTGTTGGGAGGGTGCTTCTAACGCTCTTCCAACAATCCTATAAGGGGTTCAAGAAGCACTTCTTCAAGGTGCGGTGCAATCGGAGGGGCCCCACCCTTTTAGATGGGTTCCTTCTCTACTGGGCGGAGAATCCAAACCTCCAGAAGCCCAGGTGCCTCGAGGACCTTCCCCCTTAGAAGCGGGAAGTATGCGACCTCCTCTCTGGACTCCATACCCCCTTTAGTACATTGGAGCTGCTCAAACTTGAGTTTAGCCCCAAGGCCCTTAAGAGTTACATCGGTACCCTTCTTATTCCTGTCTTTGTCCGCACCTTTACTTGTTTTATTGTTATTACCTACGTGTCTTGACTTGCTGTCTTCATGCAGATATGGGCTTTAACAAAGACAAGAGGAAGAAGCTAGGCGAACTTCTTGCCAAGCGCAGAGCGGTCACTGCTGGCGTGGGCACTTCAACGCCCAGATCTCCTCCAAACTCTGTTACTTCTGCTCCTAAAACCACTGAGCCAGCCCCTGTCGATTGGCAGAAAGGGGTGGTGGCTGTGGTTTTTGATTCCGAGGATAAGGATACCTGTACAGGCCTTGTCTTCAAGAGGCCAAGGGTGGGCGAAGCCGCAGCGCCCTCCCATTCTGCATTTGGCGGACTCACCCCCGCCTTCAGGGATAATCCTCTGAGTGCTTCCTCCCCACGCGATCTCGTGGTACACGAAGGTGGGGGGAGACCGCCCCTAAAGGCTGCCCAATACCTCCTGCTCCCGAGCTCCCTGTGTTCCTCCAACAAGCCCTCAAGCGCTTCCAAGACAATAAGATGTTGGAGAGCTTGAGCGGCAACATCCTCCAAGACCGCGTGGCCTACGGCCTTGGAGACTTCCCTGTCGCATCCAGCCTTGCGCTAAGTAAAGCTCAAGAGACACAAGAACTCCAAGCTAGGATGGCGAAACTAGAGGAGGAACTGGCCCTCAAGACCAAGGTCTTCTCCAACCGCGAAACCGCCATGTACTAGGAGTTGGCAAGTCTTCGCCAATTCGAGAAGGACGCCAAGAAGCTTCTTTTTTACAAGACCCAAGAGGTCGTCAATCTAGAAGCGAAGATCTTGCCCCTTCACAACAAGGTGGTTGACTTGGAGGAGAAGGTCGAGGGAATGCAGCCCAAATGGCCAAGTTGGAGGAGAGGGCCGCCCAACGCGAGGTCCAACTGAGGCAGATAGAAATGGAGTTGGCCGAGTAAGTTGAATTCTTCAAGAAGACAGAAGAGAAGCTAAACAATGATGTTGTCGATGCTTACGGCGAGGGGTTCCAAGATGCCATGGCTCAGTTTGCCTGTATGTATCCTGAGGTGGATCTTTCCCCTTTCAGTGAGTCCAAATGCGTCGTTGATGGGCAACTTGTGCTCAGAGAGTAACCGCCTTGTAATTTTATCTTCTTGATGAACAATCTGCTCATATATATATATATATTTATAACCATTTGTTTTTCCTTTAACTGCTTGTCTTAGCTGCTTTAGCTTGCATTTTTCTGCCTTTACTTGCATCGAATTCAACTAACAGCACCTTCGACATTGGTTCGCGCTTTAGGTAGCACACGTTGACATTGTGTGCGTGGATCCCTTAACTGACTCGACCTTTGTTCGAGGATAAACTCCTCTTGCTGTTTTTACTCTTCTTCTTGCAAAGTAAGGCTTTCTGCAGATCTTGTCCCTACCCCTCTAAGATCGAAGGGAGTATCTTGCTGGGATCATTGGCGAATCACACTGTTCTCAACCTTGGCTTACTAACAAAGGAAGAGGTGCGTCCTCCCGATCTCAACCCTGCATTACAAAGGTAAGGGTGAACTTAACTGATGAGCCATGTTGTTCGACCCTGGAGTTTATACACAAGAGGGGGGCTCCCTAAGGAACTATACTGCCCTCATCTTGGTGTTTCTAACTCGGGTGAACGACTCTTACCGACCTCATCCTTGCTGTAAAAAGTCAAGGGACAGGTCTGATCGCGACCTTGCTATAAGAAGTCAAGGGGCAGGCCTTTAACGTTTGAACCATACTGTTCTCAACCTTGGTAAACTTACGTAAGAGGGAGGTTCACCTTACTTTTTCTAGTAGGTCCAGGTTCACCTTTCTCTCTTCGTTGGACTCCTCGACCACGAAGTTCTGGAAACGCGGCGAGTTCTTCTTAATTTCTACTGGAATCATTGCATACAAACAATACACCAAGCTAAAGAGTGTTTCCCTGGTTGTGGACTGGGGAGTAGTGTGGTAAGCCCACACAATTCTAGGAACTTCTTCCGCCCAGGTCCTCTTGGCTTTGTCTAGCCTTCTCTTCAGACCTCTGAGCAGAACTCGGTTGGCAGACTCGACCTGCCCGTTTGTTTGGGGGTGTTCAACTGACGCGAACACCTGTTTTACTCCCAGCTTTGTACATAACTTGCCCAATTGCTGGCTTGCAAATTGGGTACCATTGTCAGACACCAATCTCTTCGGAATTCCAAAGCGGCATACTATATTTTTCCACACAAAGTGTTAGACCTTATGGGCTGTGATTTGCACCACTGGTTCAGCCTCGATCCACTTTGTGAAATACTCTATGGCAACCACGAGGTACTTCATCTGTCGTATTGCCAAAGGGAAAGGCCCCAAAATGTCGATCCCCCAAGTATGAAATGGCCATGGGCTGTAGATCAACCTCACCTCCTCTAGAGGCGTCTTGTGCAAGTAAGCATGTTGTTGGCACTATTTGCATTGCTGGGCATACCTCGTGCAATCTTCTCTCATGGTTGGCCAGTAATATCCTGCACGAATGGCCTTTGACGAGAGGGATCGACCGCCGACGTGGCTATCGCATATTCCCTTGTGCAGTTCTGCCATAATACGGGTGCACTGCTCACCACTTACACTTACTAGAATAGGGTAGATGAATTTGTGCCTGAACAACTTTCCGTCGATCAAGGTGTACTTGCTCGAATTTTTCTTGATTTTTCTACCCTCTATGGGTTATAGTGGGAGTATTGTATCGGTCAAATAATGTTGGTAGGGTGTCATCCAAGTTTCTCCTATTTCGACTAGGTGAACCGGGACGACATTTTCCCAGCAATCGAGTATACGCTTATCCTGGGCGTTTTCAACGTCTCTTGCGTTAACGACCGATGACTCCTCCTCACTTCTTCTGCTGTGTTGATGTGCTGGACCTCAACCACATTGTCTGCGGTAGTTCGAGGTGTCTTCAGGGTCTCCTGAATTAATGTCCTCTGTCTGCCCCCTTGTCCGAACTGGCGAGCTTTGCAAGCAAGTCTACTCGGACATTCTGCTCTCTGGGCACATTAACTAACTCGAACACCTCGAACGTCCCCTTCAGAACTTAGACATACCCTAGGTAGGCGACCATCTGGGGGTTTTTAGCTTGGTATTCCCCCGTGACCTGACCCGTGACTAACAAGGAGTCACTCTTTGCCAGCAAACCTTTCGCTCCCATCTCCTTGGCCAACATCATTCCGGCGATCAGGGCCTATTACTCTGCTTGGTTGTTACTGGCCTTGAAAGCGAACCATAAGGCCTGCTCAATCAGTAATTCATCTGGTCCTTCCAAGATGACACGAACCCCATTACCTTGTTGGTTTAAGCAACCATCTACAGAGAGCACCAATTTGAAAACCTGATCCTTCTTGGTGTGTGGCTGCTGAGGAGAGCTCTACTACGAAGTCAGCATAAACCTGGCCTTGATGGGGCCTCTAGGCTCATACTGTACGTCAAACTCAGATAGCTCTACTGCCCATCGCACCATTCTACCCGCCACATCTGGCTTTTGTAAGACCTTGCGAATTGGAAGGTCTGTCATTACTATTACGGTGAAGCTCTGAAAGTAATGGCGTAGTCTTCGCGCTGAGTATACTACTGCTAGAGCCACTTTCTCTAGGGCCTGGTATCTCACCTCTGGCCCTTGCAACACCTTGTTGATGAAGTAAATCGGTTTCTGCATCTGGTCTTGTTCTTGCAACAGGACCAAACTAATCTACTTCTTTGTAACTGCAAAGTATAGGGGAAGGGGAGTACCTAGCTTTGGTTTGCACAATACTGGTAGACTAGCCAGGTACTCTTTCAGCTTCACAAACGCCTTTTCGCACTCCTGGGTCCACACGAACCTGTTGTTTCTCTTCAGGCACTGAAAGTAAGGATGCCCCTTATCTCCTCCTGCCGATACAAATCTGGACAAAGCGGTCATGCGCCCTGTTAACTGCTGCACCTCTTTGACTGAGATTGGGATCCTTATTTCTATTATCGTAGCGCACTTCTCGGGATTCGCCTCTATCCCATGTTCAGTGAGTAGGAACCCCAAGAACTTTCTTACCTCGACCCCGAACACACACTTCTCTGGGTTCAGCTTCAGCCTGTACTTCGCTATCATGGAGAACAAATCTTCCAGGTCTGCCACGTGCTGCTCCTTCTGTTGGGAGGTGACCACCATGTCATCTACATATGCTTGGACATTTCGCCCTAACATGGGCGCTAGTACTCTGTCCATCAACCTTTGGTAGATGGCACCTGCGTTCTTCAGTCTAAAGGGCATCACCTTGTAGCAATAACAAGACAGCTCTATCATTAATGTTGTCTTGCACTCGTCTCTGGGGTGCATAATGATCTGGTTGTGACCAAAGAAGGCGTCCAGGAAACTGAGTAATCTGCATCCAAACGCACTGTCTACCAAGGCGTCGATACTAGGCAGCGGGTAGGAGTCCTTCGGACAGGCCTTGTTGAGGTCTGTGAAGTCAACACACATCCTCCACTTCCCACTGACCTTTTTCACCAACACCACATTGGCCAACCATTCAGGGTACTGAATCTCCCTAATGTGGCCAGCCTTCAATAGCTTCTCTGTCTCTTCGCGTACAACCTGACGCCTTTCCTCGTTGAACTTTCGTCTTCTCTGGCGAACAGGTCGAACTTGGGGGTCCATGGTGAGACGATGACACAAGTGTTGAAGATGGATGAAGCTCATATCTACCTAGCCTTAGTGTGTTTTATGTAGATGTTAGCTAGTTTGCTTTGTAGGTTGCAATGTGTCTTAGATGATCTTGTACTTTAGGGTTGTGTGTATTCAAGGTTACCTTTTGCTACATGACCTATCCTAGATGCCTAACCAAGCATAGATCAAGCACTTGAAGTGGTTAAAAGTTTTTCCAAAAGCTTTTTAGAGTTCTCTCCAAAAATCAGGATACTGCACAAAAATAAATCTATTTCTCTGTAAAAGAATAGGTTTATTTTTTGTGTGCTGAAAGGATTTTCGAAAGTTGGTTAGGGCACCAAAGGTACAACTCAGTCAGTTATTTCAGTTAGCTGAGTTGGCAGTTTTCCTAAAATAAATCTGTTTAGTTTAAAACTGAATTTGTTGTTTTCATAACAACTTTTCAACTGTTTTTTGAAAAGAAGTTAGAAACTGTTTTCTATATAAAGAAAAGCTTCTCTCACATGAAAGGATGCTGAGCAATCACGTTTTTGACAGAGATTAAACACTTTCTATGTGAGA
>Ga0123342_1006149_pt1 | contig 16840 bp, 10 predicted proteins | sample Turbeawhitnodule_FD_89960 | JGI IMG/M metagenome (GOLD analysis project Ga0123342, IMG submission 89960) | Root nodule microbial communities of legume samples collected from Mexico - Turtle bean Mexico white nodule | ecosystem: Host-associated > Plants > Roots > Nodule | place: Mexico: Nepantla... | reverse complement strand
AATTGTGCTCAAGAAGATAGTAATCACGAACAAGATGAAGAGGATCATGCAGTACTAATGGCAGCCACATCAAATGAAACTCCAAACAATCAGACTTGGTATTTGGATACAGGTTGCACGAATAATATGTTTGGTCAGAAGGAGTTGTTTGCAAATTTGGATGACTCATTTCGCACAAAAGTGAAATTCAATGATGGCAGGTTCGTTTCGGTGACTGAAAAATGGCGAATTCTTATCACATTGAAGAATGGTGATCACAGGTACATCTATGATGTTTTCTATGTACCTGATATGAAAAGTAATTTGTTGAGTATGGGACAGCTGGCCGAAAAGGGTTATGTGATGCACATAGTTGAAAATCAATTCTCATTTTCTGATAAAAAAAGTAATTTGATTCTTAAAACCTTTTTATAAAAAAACTGCATGTTTCCAGTAGATTTGCATATGGGTGATTTCAAGTGCTTGAATGTAATAGTGAATAATAAATCGTGGTTGTGAAATTTACGCTTTGGGCACTTAAATTTTCAGATTTTGGAAAATCTCTCCAAATGAAATTTAGTAAATGGTTTACCCAATATTCATCACCCTGATCAATTGTGTGAGGCTTGCATTTTTGGAAAGAATCATAGGATACCATTTGTTAAGGGGCCTTGGCATGCGAAATTTCCTTTGGAGTTTGTTCATACAGATGTTTGTGGCCCGATAAACATATAATCAATTGGAGGTTATAAATATTTTTTAACCTTTATTGATGATTTTTCAAGGAAAACCTAGATTTTATCTATTGAAAAGCAAGGATGAGATATTCCACTGCTTTAAAATATTTAAAGCATTTGTTGAAAGACAGAGTGACAGACAAATTAAGATGGTGCGTAGTGATGGAGGAGGTGAGTACAAGTCTAATGAGTTCAAGAGCACTATGAAGAACTTGGGTTGCAACATAACATAACATGTCCCTACACACCTCAACACAACGGAGCTGCCGAGAGAAAGAGTAGAACAATCATGGACATGGCGAGGAGCATGCTTAAAGCAAAAGGTATGTCAAATTATTTTTGGGCTGAGGCCATAACATGTGCGGTATATTTGATAAATACATCACCCACTCGGAGTGTTCCTAACACAACTCCGATTGAGGCATGGAGCGGATTCAAACCCAATGTGCAGCACTTGAAGGTATTTGAGTCAATTACTTATGCTCATGTCCCCAAGGCAGCAAGATCGAAGTTGGAGGATAAGGCAGAGAAAACCATTTTCATTGGATATAAGCATGGAGGATACAAACTGTACAATCCAATGACAAAGAAGGTGATTGTCAATCGTGATGTTACATTTGTCGAAGATGAGGAATGACAATGGAATGCAACAACTGAAATGGATTCGAAAAAACGATATATTTACGTTTTGAACGATGATGTGGAAGATGGAGTCACTCCTGAAGCACCTACAGTTCAACCTGAAACTGTAATTCAACCTGAAGTTACAGCTCCAATTGCAACTATGATGGAACGACCAAGAAGGAAGCAACGACAACCTGTACACCTTCAAGATTGCGAATTAAATCTTGATGATGAAGTTGATGACAATGTAGATTTAGTTCACTTTGCTTTTCTTGCAGATTCAGAACCCATGGGACTTGCAGATGCCATTCAACACCCCAAATGGCAAGAGGCTATGAATGAAGAATTGACGGCGATTGAGAAAAACAATACATGGCAGCTCACTGATCTTCCAAAAGGACACAAAGCAATTGATGTGAAGTGAGTGTACAAGATTAAAGTGAAAGCAAATGGTGAGATTGATATATACAAGGCAAGGTTGGTGGCAAAGGGATTCGAGCAAAGAAAAGGTACCACAGACAGTGATTGGGGTGGAGATTCAGACAAGAGAAAGAGCACTAATGATAATTGTTTTATGATCGGAAAGACTGTTTGCTTGTGGTCATCAAAGAAACAGTCAATTGTTATATTATCTACTTGTGAAGCTGAGTATGTAGTCGCAGCAGCAAGTGCTTGTCAATCAGTTTGGCTCAGGAATATCATGACTCAAATTGGTTTTAATCTAGATGTTCCAATTAAGATTTATGTTGACAATGTCTCTGCAATTAATCTTGCAAAGAATCTGGTTTTTCATCAAAGAAGTAAATACATTGATATTCGATATCACTTCCTGCGAGACCAAGTTGGAAAGAACATGATCAAATTGGAATACTGCAGATCAGATTGCATATATTTTCACTAAGCCATTGAAGATCGATGCTTTCATCAAGTTAAGAGATCTGTTGGGATGAAGGTTGTTCCAAATCAAAATTAAGGGAGGATGTTGGTTATTAATTCAAATTTTATTATTACTAATTCTGATTTTATTACCCTTAAACTATTTTACCGTTATTATTGCATTAATGGTCAGTTTACATGGCTATTAGTATTCCTATTTTATAGCTTCCAGTAATTGTAATTTTATTATATATATTATTGAAGTAAATCAAAATGTATGAATTAGTTCAACAGTTTTGCAATTTTGTGCAATTACATTCAATTAATTTCTACAACCTTTTGTCTTATGTTATTTCTTTCAATTAGTTCCTACAACAAGAATACAATGAAATTAATTTTGAAATCAAGATTGATGAAGAAAGAAAAAAAAAAAAGAATACAACAAGAATACAATGTAAGAGATTGAGAAAGACGTTGAGAAAAATTGTAAAAGATTTTATATTGATTTAACTTACAAAATATCATACATCTAGTCTTAGATATTTAACTTTAGAACAACCAAAATACATTATCTTTATACTTTTTATTATAAGCACTCGACATATGTGAAACATATATAAAATAGGAAATACAAGAAAATCAACTCCTGAATATAATCAAGAAGGATATGTCCGACTATTTGATTATACCAAAAGAACTATTGAAAAACTATCAAGAGCGCACAATCGGGGATTAATCCAACTACACAGTGATAAAAAGAAATTATCAGATGTACAAAAGAAACAATCACAAGAAGGATTTAGTGCAAGTACATAACATTTAGAAAACTTTGTCAAACTAAGAGAGATTTGAAGGTTTTCTTGAAAATTCTTGGATGCACTATTAGAGCAAATGAAAATAGCTCAATTTGATCTCTAAAACACTTTTAGTTCATACTTTTTAAAATTTGATATATTGTTTAGAATGAATCCAAGATTAAATTTATATCGAAAAACTGTTTAAAATTTATTTTGATACATTAATAAATTATTTTAAGTTTTTAATCAATTATTCTCCGGAGAAAGTGATTTTCAGATAAATAAGCTCCACGTTTTAGTCAATTATACTATCTGTTAGTTTTTTTTTTTTTGTTCGGTATTAATAGAAAAATTTAAGAACATTTTAATCGATTATTTAAATGTTTTAATCAATTATTCTTTTAGACTATTTAAAAACTTATTTGATTGCTTTTTGTTTTAATCCATTAACAAAGCTGAGTCTATTCTAAAACATATAAAGAACAAATTAATTGATTATATAAAATCTTAATTGATTAAAACAAATTTAAAACCTTTTTCAACGTATTTCAACCTTTCAAAAACAAGTTTTATGATTGAGGTTAAGATTATGTTGTGTGCTAAACTGAAATTCTTGTGAATACTTAATGTGCAAGACTTACAAAAACATACAATGAAAACTATAACAAACTATACAACTTCAACATCATCTTCTTCAAACATCATCATCAAAACAACTTAACTAAAACTTGACTCTACTCTTCAAGTTCAATAATATATTTTTCTCTCTCTTCTTCTCCTATATGCAAAATCACCATCATTTCTTTTCTTTGACTTCTCACTCTAACCTAAGTTATTAGAAGTTCATTTTTTTAGTGATCTAAATGAAATTACTACATATTTTAGAACAAAACATATCCCATTTAAAAAAAACTATATGTGAATTTAAGTTTTTTTTAAAACTAAAATGTAATAATTGAAAAAAAAAATATATTAGTTAGTGTTATAACAAATATATTACATCAATTTAAAGTATAATTGATATAACATCACACACATATTACATCAATTTTAATAGTAATTGATAAATGATATAATGAAACTATCTCTTTTAACTTATTTATGAAGTCATATATAATCTTTTATTATTTTCTTTTGCTTCTTCTTCCCCGCACATGCAACATCATCATCCACTGCTTTCCTCGCATTCTCACCTTCTACATTTTCACGAGTGCCCTCTCACCTCACATACAATGATGTCATTCTTCTCTTTCTCTTTCGCTCGTGTTTATTGTTGTTGGCGTTATCACCCCACCTTTGATTCTGTTAATGGAAAGCATACTACGCCTGTTACGTAGTGAATGCCTTTTCCTTATGTTACCAATAATGCCTTTCGGTGTCATCTCTTCCTTTGGTTTCATCTCCCACTACCACTGTCTCTCCTCCACATGTGCCAATTACTAACGCCTATCCCATGCTCACTCGTGCCAAAACTGGTATTTTCAAACCTAAACTTCTTAGTACTTTTGTTTTTGATGATCTTTTTGAACCATCTACTTATAAACAAGCTATGGCTAACTCTCATTGGCTTCGTGCCATGCAATCTGATTATGATGCTCTCCTACAAAACAACCCCTGGACACTCACTTCGCTACCTTCTCATGCAAATCTTGTTGGGGGCAAGTGGGTCTCCTAACGGAAGTTCAACGCAGATGGTTCTCTTCAACAATACAAAGCTCATCTTGTTGCCAAAGGCTTCCATCAGCATGAAGGGCATGATTTTTCTAACACCTTCAGCCCTGTTTTCAAACAAGCTACCATTTGCATTGTTCTTACGATTTCTCTGTCTTCCCACTGGTCTATTCATCAGATAGATATCAATAATGTTTTTCTTCATGGCGAGTTGGATTTTCCTGTGTATATGCAACAACCTCCAGGGTTTTTCTCCACTAATTCATCTCAGTTTTGTTGTTTACAAAAAGCTATCTATGGTCTCAAATAGGCTCCACGATCATGGTTCCAAACACTCAACCACTCTTCTCCAAATGGGTTTTCTTTCTTCCAAGAGTGATACCTCTTTGTTTACACAGTTTACTTGTTCTTAAATTTTGTTTATTCTTATTTATGTTGATGATATCTTGGTTACTGGTAGTTCCTCTATCTTGGTGCAGGATTTTATCCACCAACTTAACTCTCACTTTGCTCTGAAGAATCTTGGTTGCTTCCGTTCATCTTTCACAGTTGATGAGCATATATTTATTCACACTCAATAACTTTAATTATAGATTATTGGACTATAATAATAAATAAATCCATTGTTTTAATTAATATTCATATAATTGGGTTTATTTGGCCTTAACTATTATTTTTGTTAATTTTGTGTTTTTAGAGTAAATGGTCTAAATAAAGTGTCTACCTTTGTGAATGAGCCAAATATGCAAAAGTCAAAGTTTCTTCTTGAATCAAAACAGAAAACAATTTTTTAGGGGAAGAAAGAGAAAATAAAATCTACAATATTTCAAAAAAAATAAAAATTGGAAGCAAATCTTTTGCAAAATACAAGAATTCTGGAAAGTTAGAAATTGTTAACAAAATCTAAACTACAATATTTTCCCAAGATCCTTAGAACAAAAAAGCCTATAAAAGGACATAAGCATCAAGGAGAAATGAGAAAGCTTCATAGAATTTTCTTTGTTTCTTTTCTTCTTTGTAATTCTTTTGTTTTGCCTTCGCATGGAAGGCTAAACCTTTTTGGTTGATTCCTTTGTAATTTCTCATTGAGTTATGAGGTTATGATCAATAAAAGTTTTGATTTTTAATTCTCTATAGCAGTTGTTTAATATTCTAATCTCTTAGAAAATTGGTTTTTGTGAGAGGTTGTACTTGAATGCATGATTGAGAGTCTTCCTTGTCTTAAATTTTGATTTCTTAGGTTTGCATTGTTCTAATTAATTTCTTGGGCACATGATTCAAGAGAGAGCAGATAAACATTCCCATGGTGTATACACATGGAACAAAATGAGTATTGATTAAACCAGTAGACGCATGTTTTGCTGGTGAGTTTCAATTGAATTAGATTGTGCATGTTTAATTTGGTTTAGCTCTGTTGGAGGATTGAAAAAGGAATAATCGTTAGAGAACATGTGAAGAAATCAATGGTGGAAGAACTTGGGGATTAATTGCTTTTTATTTTCTGTTTTAATCTCTTTTCTATTTTCAGCACAACTATCTCAACCCTCTTTTATCTTTATTGTTATTGCTAATTTTTATTGCTTGCAGATAGATTCTAAACACCAATATACTAATTTCACTATGGGATTTGTTGAGAGATGACTTGGGGTCATCTGACCACAATTATACTATCATCTCTCTAGTGTTAGACAAGTTTACGCTAGAATCATATTAATTTGACAGCAAAATGACAGCTATCAACAATTTAAATATATTCATTATGCTATGCCACAACCTACACCCATGATTTCCTCTCTTCGCCTTACTGTTGATGGTTCCACATCCGCTAAGGATCTAACCTTTTTTCGTTCTATTGTTGGTGCCCTACAATATGTTACTATCACTTGTCCAGAAATATCCTTTGTTGTCAATCGGGTTTGTCAATACATGCACCAACCTCAATTGAGTCACTAAAAAGCCGTTAAACATATTCCGTGTTACCTAACTGGTACCTCCTCTCATAGTTTCCATCTTTGTTCCTCTCCCACGTTCTCCATCACTGACTTCAGCGATTCAGACTAGGCAACCGACTTGGATGATCGCGAATCTACAATTGGTTACTACTTCTTCATTGGTCATAATCCAGTTTCGTGGGTTTCAAAGAAGCAAAAATTTGTTTCTCGTAGCAACACAAAAACGAAATATAGGAGTGTTACGAATGCCCTTGTGATGACTTTTTATGGCAAGTGCACCGCGTTGTCAGAAGTAATAATGTGTCCCTAAGGACGAATATCGAACCCACAAGGAACAATTGAATAATCAAGTAAAATATTCACTAAATATAAAACAAAATAATAAAAGTTTGTTGGAATTTGTTATGACGATAATGATTAATAAGAAAACAAGTCAAAAAGTTTGTTGCTTCAATTGGAAAAATAGGGATTGAGTTTCATCTTTCTCACTCTTTTGTATTTTGATTAGCATGACAATATTGTGTCCTTGATTGATGTTGATGCTCATATAAAAATCATTTATATCGATTTCTCGCATAAAAAATTATTAAGATGCTTCCTAAATATCGATTACTCGCATATTTATAAAAACAACTTATCCTTAAGACCAGATGTTGATAACAATTAACATTTGAAATCTATTCCTAACATTCAACTATGTTAAGCATTATCGTTTATGTGAGAACCTTAGAAGTACTTTTCTAGTCAAATCTAAGATTCTAGATCATGGTAAACCAAGTATTACAAACAAAACAATAATACCAATCATCAATCAAGAACAAAATTTTGTGTTTAGATATCACCTCAATACACAAGAGTTTGAACAAATTACTCCAAATAAAAAAGGGTAGAACTAGCCACACATGATGACTATTACAAGCAGGGAGAGCAAGAAAAGAAGATCCAAGACGTTTTTCCTTGATTACTGCCTTCTCTAATGTTTCTCACACGTTATATTCTTCCAATTGGGTTACAATTCACTCAATGGTGTTTCCCCCTCAATCTTGCACACTAGGATTGTGCCTCAAGGCCCCTATTTAACCTAAATTGTTTGGGCTTAAGTATATTCTCGTCTAAGCGAGATTGAGCTTGCTTGAGCGAGTAAAACGTCGAAATTGAGCAATGCTGCTGAAGCATTATCGCTCAAGCGAGAAAGGGCTCGCTTGAGCGAGATGCTCAGTTGGGATTTTGTGATCTTGTGCGTACTGGGGCCTTCCAGCTTTCCCTTCTTAGCTTATATTATTTTCCTTTTGCCCAATCATCTCCATTCTCCCCTAAAATCCTGAAATTAACACAAAATTTGGGAATAAATCGTTCTTATTCAAATAAAAATAACAAAATATGTAAAAAGATATAAATTCATAAATTAGGGGTTATTTTATACTTATTTTAGCAATTAATATTAACAAGTATATATTTTAATATGAAATATTACTGAAATTTGACACTTATCACCTTGTTAACATGCTTTGGATCCAATTTCTATTGCATGAGCTTCAGATCACTCTTCCTATGCCAAGACTGTATTGTGATAATCTGAGTGTTGTTCAACTTGCTCAAATCTCATCATGCACTCTTGCTCTAAACATTTTGAATTGGACTTACACTTTGTTAGGGACCATGTTCTTGCCAAGAGTTTGCTTCTCATTCACTTACCGTCTCAATTTCAAGTTGCATACGTCTTAACCAAGCCTATCTCTGGCTCATATTTTTTTTCTTTCAAATGTAAACTTAGGGTGTTTGATAAACCTTCCCACCTAAGTTTAAGGGGGGTTGTTAACGAAAAGCATACTACACCTGTTACATAGTGAATGCCTTTTCCTTTACCTGTGTCTGTATGTGCCAATTGATATAGAAATAATATTTCTCTTTCCTTTTCTGCATATTACCTTTCTTTTTCTCTCTGGTTGTTCTGTTACTCTTTCAGATTCACTCATCAGAATGTTGATTTCTTAATCATTAACTATTCCATTCTCAGGGTACATATTTTAGTGGCAATTCACTTTTTATCATTCCCACACTAATTTTTGTTTTCGATATATCTAAATGTTTATGCATCTTGATTTGTAATTCCCAATTCTTTTAAATTCTCATTTATCGTGTTTGAGGTTTTGAATCATTTATTGTGTTTGAGGTTTGAGGTTTGAGATTTGAACAATTTTCATTTTTTTTTTCAAATATAGGAACATTTTTATAGATATGATACCATGTTTCTTGCTACTATTCTTCATTTGGTAGAAAGCTTCAAAAACATCATATTGTAAAAAAACACAACATTTACATTCTAGATTAACAAGTGTTAATGTAAGTTATATCATGTTTTATATTAACTCTTAATACCAATAATGTAAAATATGAGACATTTATATTGATTACAATTTAGAGCTGATGTACAAATGAATTTTTTACATTAGTTATTAATGGAAATAAAATTTTTAAAATTATACGTGTAAAAAGTTTATTTATATTAGAACAATGTGAAAATAATAAAAACAAACTTATCTATAAAATGTTTGTCGACATAAGTTAACACAAACAAATATACAATAATAGTGTGCATATATACATCCTCTCACGCGGTCTCTCTATACATAATTTTAAATTTTATTCAATTTTGATATGGGTAATATATTATTTTTAATCTCAATATAAAGATCATAATTATTTATGAAAAGAGGTATTCTCAAGTGTTGTATATATATATATTATTTCTATTTTTAAAATTATTCTTATTTAAAACGTCTCTTTTATTTTATTATTTGACAATTATTTGACTTTCTAATTATACTTAAAATTTTATGAGAGTTGGATGATTTAAGTAAAAACGGACTGAATAAGAATCTATTCAGAAGTCTGACTTTAAAATGTTTTAAAAAAAGCAAAGTAATTTTGATAAACCTAAATAAATTATATAAATATATTAAAGAAATTGACATAGAGAAGTGAGTGGATATGGCGGCAGCATTGAAAGGAGTCATGTTTATGCTCCGCCAGAATTGAATGACCGGCACAGGTGGCAGGATATAACAGGTTAAGCGTGTTTTATTTTGTTCGAAGAAAATAAATAAATTTAAACTTTTTAGGTAAGAGTGAGTGATTGGATGAAGCTTTACACTTGTGCACCCAGTGGCACTCTCGTTATTTCACCAGATTGAGGAGGGCAGTCAAGGCAACTCTCACTCATAATTATGACTCACTCCTCCAATAAAAATAAAAAATAAAAATAAAAAATAAAAATAAATAAACTGGAGTCACCTTCCCCCAAGTAGAGGGAGAGAGAGACATAGAAAATAAAATAAAAAAATAAAAAAAAAGAATAATAAAGAAAATGAAAAGGGAGACGAAGTCTCTGCGAAAGAAGTTTGACCCTCTCCAAGTTAAGTTCCATCCCCTTTCCTCCTATGATGCTGCCAAACACGCGCTAAATTCATCACCATCATCGCCTTCTTCATTTCTTCATTCATCAAATTCGCAAAACCCTTTTCATAAATCACCCTCCTACCTTCTCTCTCTCTCTCAACCTAATTCCATTTCACTCAACCACGTTTTTTAATCTTTTTTGTTAATTCTCCTTTTCCTAAGCCTCCATTTGATTTCTTGTTTGGGAAGAAGGTTTGGTCCTCAGATCTGAGGAACCTCGTGGCCCCTGAAGATGGGTATCTGCTGCGCGAAGCCGTCCACGCAGGAAACGGAGAACAAGAAGGGAAAAAAGGGGAAAAAGGAGAACCCCTTCGCTATCGATTACGGGTTTAACAACACTGCCAACGCCAACGGCTCCAAGCTCACCGTTTTGAAGTCTCCCACAGGCCGTGAGATCGAGGCCCGTTACGAGCTGGGCCGCGAGCTGGGCCGGGGCGAGTTCGGCGTCACGTACCTCTGCACGGACAAGGAGAGCGGCGAGGAACTTGCCTGCAAGTCCATTTCCAAGAAGAAGCTGAGGACCGCCATCGACATCGAGGATGTCAGGAGAGAGGTTGAGATCATGCGCCACTTGCCGCAGCATCCCAACATCGTCACCTTAAAGGACACCTACGAGGACGACAATGCCGTTCATCTCGTTATGGAGCTTTGCGAAGGCGGAGAACTCTTTGATCGCATCGTCGCGCGTGGCCACTACACCGAACGCGCCGCCGCTGCCGTCACCAAAACTATCGTCGAAGTCGTTCAGGTTCGATCTGCTGCCTTGATCTGTTTTTTTTACTCTCAATTTTGACTTTTTGTCGGTAGGTTTGGGTTTGTGTTTTGTCATGTGAAACGGAGAATTGAAATCTGGCCCTGGTAAAAAAAAAGTTGGAATGGCTTTGGGTTTAGCGGGTGTCGAGATTGAGTTTGATACTGGCTAAGCTACAACCGAGGGAGTGTTCGATTTACGTGGAAATTGATATGGTTATGATAGAAAACAAGTTGGAATTTTCCTGGTTAAGTTGGGGTTTTGAATTCGAGTTCTGGATTTACTACTTAGAACACGAACTTTGTTGCTTGTAATTGTTCTGGAAGATATGCGTGGTGTTGGAAAAGAAATGGAGCAAGATTATCTCTCAGAGGATACTAGAGTTTTTTTACCAAAAATTTAAGATGGAATTTCATAAATGGGGAGTGCTTTGTCGTGTTTGGGTTTGTGAGCTATTTTGTGAAGGTTGGGTGGTTGCTTTTTTTGCCAATAAATGGTTGTGTTATGAGCTAGGAATCGGGAACCTGGCAGTTGAAGTAATTTGTTTCGTTGTGCATTGTTGTTTTTCAGTTTGTGTGCTGTGGGGAGCCTTTACTCTTCTTTTTGTGCTTATGTGGAGGTTTGTTTGATGTTATGTTTCAGATGTGCCACAAGCATGGTGTGATGCATCGGGATCTTAAGCCGGAAAACTTTTTATTTGCAAATAAGAAGGAAACTGCAGCTCTGAAGACTATAGATTTTGGGTTGTCAGTGTTCTTTAAACCAGGTAATGCTTTTAGTTGGTGCATGAATTGCTTAATAATATTGATTTATTTTCTTTGTATTGCTGCAATGTTGCGTTTATTGATCTATCGTGCGCTGAAACTTTGCCATTTTTTGCCAGGGGAAAGATTTAATGAGATAGTTGGAAGTCCATATTACATGGCTCCTGAGGTATTGAAGCGGAATTATGGGCCAGAAGTAGATATCTGGAGTGCTGGAGTAATTCTATACATCTTACTTTGTGGTGTTCCACCATTTTGGGCAGGTTAGCTTTGTCTCGGTTTTTCAGAGACTGAGTTATTAAATTTTCCACTTTTAAGTTACTAAGAAGTTCATGCAACCAATGCTTATCGTGTACTATGCTATCTTCATACTTTTATAATAAAGAGAAATTGGTGGAAGAAAAATAAGTGGATGTTAAACATTATTATTGATTCATTTGCATGATTTTTCATGCAAGTATGAATGAGATGCATAGATGGTTAATTGCATTGATGGAAGGGGTATTATTCCCAGGAATTCATGGGCAACTTTCTCTGTTCTGGTGTGAATAAGGATGGTTCATTTGTATATAGTGTCTTTTTTACGTTTTATAATCTTCTCTGTATTTTATTTTTATGTTTGACATTAGAAGAGAGAGGATTTAAGAAACTTAATTGTTCATTCATTTCCCCCTTCACTTCGGTGCTATTTCTTTTCGTTATAATTTGTTGCCTTCTGTATCTGATTAGTTTGACTTTCTAAATTTTGTCTCTCTTCCTCTTTTTGTAAAATGAAGAAACTGAGCAAGGAGTTGCACAAGCAATCATACGATCTATTGTTGATTTCAAAAGGGACCCATGGCCTAAAGTTTCTGATAATGCGAAAGACCTTGTGAGGAAGATGCTAGATCCTGATCCAAGGCGGCGGCTAACTGCACAGGAAGTGATAGGTAACATGCAATTTATATAAATTCTTGAAAGATGAAGAAAAGTGTACACTGTTCATAAAATTTTCTGCTCAGCATAATGGGTTATTTTTTTCCCTTTAAATTTTACAAAATTGTAATACGAGGATTATAACATTTCTTGTTCACTAAGTGCAGATCATCCGTGGTTACAAAATGCAAAGAAAGCTCCTAATGTTTCTTTAGGCGAAACTGTTAGAGCAAGGCTCAAGCAATTTTCTGTAATGAACAAGCTTAAGAAAAGGGCTTTAAGGGTAATGTTCTCACCAATATTTCAATACTTCTTTGGCAATCATCCCTGAATCGTTAATCTATATGACCTTTCTAATTCAGGATTACTCATTTTTCTCTTAATGGGTGATATTTTTCGCTAACAGGTGATCGCAGAGCATTTGACAGTAGAAGAAGCTGCTGGGCTAAAAGAGGGGTTCAAGCTTATGGATACAAATAACAGAGGCAAAATTAACATTGATGAACTACGAGTAGGGTTGCATAAATTAGGCCATCAAGTTCCTGATTCAGATGTCCAAATTCTTATGGAAGCTGTGAGTACTAATTTTTACTATATCGCCCCATATCTGGAACCTTTTCTCCAGAACTGATATTTAAAAAAGTACCTACTTTTTATAAGATCGAGGTCTTTTTTTGCGTATTTTCCTTTTAATATGCCAAACTAAATTGCAAACATCAATAGGTTATTGATTCTTTAACATGGTATGCTTTAGAATAATTCAGCCACAAGCAGGCATTCTTAATTCTTCCCAAGTGCCATATCCTTTCCTCCTAGAAAGAGACTTCGTAATTAAAAGTGCTACATCGTTGTTTAGTGTCTGTTAAATCATATTATAAAATACATGCCCTCAGAAGGTTGTCTTGTTCACTCCTAACATATGGGACTGTTTTTACAGGGTGATGTAGACAAGGATGGACACCTAGATTATGGAGAGTTTGTAGCTATCTCTGTTCATCTGAGAAAGATGGGAAATGATGAGCATCTTCGTAAAGCCTTCCAATTTTTTGATGAAAACCAAAGTGGGTATATTGAGATTGAAGAACTGCGTAACGCGTTATCTGATGAGGTTGAAACAAACAGTGAAGAAGTTACCAATGCAATTATGCATGATGTAGACACAGACAAGGTCAGTCCATTTTCACTTAGTAGATAAAATTTCTTTTTGGTTGATTTTTGTCTGGTTATAATTAAAAGGTCGACCCTATTGACTTCACCTACATGGTGCTTTATTTAGACTGTGATCTTAATAAAAAAATGTTATAATTAAAGTGCTTTATTTGGAACCTCCCATTGATGTTTTGGTGATGAAATTGCAGGATGGAAGGATAAGTTACGATGAATTTGCCACAATGATGAAGGCTGGGACAGATTGGAGAAAAGCATCAAGGCAGTACTCGCGAGAGAGGTTTGCGAGTCTGAGCCTGACTTTGATGAGGGACGGGTCATTGCATTTAAACAATGAAAAAAATGAGGGTAGATGACCACTTTAGAAATGCCAATTTTACTTTGGAAAGGAAAAGTGATAAAGAAGTCTTTTATTTTTATTTTTTTAATTTTAACTTCTCTTGATTGTAATTCTTTTCTCTGATACCCCATTTTTTGGGTGAAAAAAAGTTAGGATATTGGATCCAGTAGTGTTTGTGATTTGAATTACTTTGGTTTGTTGAGGTTGTGGTAGGAGACAGGAGAGGGGAGTGGAGTGGAGGTGAACATTGGACAATTTTTCATTTGTGGCTGTAAATATTTTAAAATTATCATGCTTTATATTTTATCTGCTAATTTTTACGCATACCCTGCCCCGTGAGGAATTATAAATTCATCACCAAATTCAATTATTCATAGATATTGAGGCTAATAATATCTATGAAATAAACATGTATTTTTTTTTAAATCACTGAATAATCATTCGTGCGCATGTTTCAGTACCAATTCTGTCCAGTGTCACCATACGAAGTCAGTGAGAAAATTCATAGTTATAGAATTTGGCAAACAAAACCAGTCTGTGCATATTTAGATCTGAGCATGCCACCAACCAACTAATTTATGAGTCTTTCGTCAGAGTAACAGTTAAATTTGTGATGAATTTTTACATTATATGGGCAATGTAATGTAGAAAAGCGATTTGGATCATACATTATAACATAATTAATGTCGTATTAGACAGATACAGATGAAATCAATGATTCCATATATAAATAATTGTGAATCATACCGTGATTAGTTACACACTCAGTCTGTAATTGAAGTGTTCTTTCTTCTTGAGTTATGCTTAAGTTTAGGATACCTTTGGATAAAAAAGTTAAAGAAAAAATAAATTTATCCACACATTAAAACTAACTTATTTAACAATAGCTATTGAAAATATTAATACGAAAAATCATCTCATATATAAGTTAATCTTAGTTTTATTTTTCTTCTAAAACTGAGAAGATTAGAACTAGGGCTTATCCTCGTATGTCTTTTATCCGTTCTTAGATCTAATGAAAGACGTGACATCTATTTTCTTAACAGGAATAAACATTTTCAATAAATAATAACTAAATAACTAAATGATTATATAAGCCTTATTTAGATCAACATTCACTGCAACATTTTCTATCTATAGTTACATTTATTTAAAATGTTACAATATATCAATTTTAATTACTATAGTAACATTTTTTTTACATAAATATCACTATTAATAAAATAAACATAGATTTTAATTACTATAGTAACAATTTTTATATAAATATCACTATAGACTAAATAAATAGTAACATTTTATAAATAAATATTATAATTAGTAAATTTAAACTAGTATTATTTAAAAAAAAATTAACTTAATCAAATTTTTAAATATTATACATAACTGTAATTCATAAAAATTATTTTCTCAATTTCAACTCTCTCACACTTGTTTTCCTTTGTCAATCTTAATCTTATTTTTTCTATGTCATTCTCGCTGATTCACTCTCAATATCAATCTCTCACGTTCCTCTTCCTCACTCTGTCAGTGCCATTCCTCTTCCTCACTCTCATAGTGTCTTTCCTCTTCCTCACGTTTCACTCTCTTCTACGTGCTCTGTCTCCATCTTGCTTGTTCGCTCGATCTTACAGCTACTGCTGTGTGTGATTGTCATTGTCATTGCTATTTCTATGTGCGTTTCACTGTCTTGTTCTCTCGCTCAAACGGAGGTAAGATTTTTTCATTCTCTCATGTTCAACTTCAATCTGTTCTTGTTTTCATTCTCACTTTGTTTTTATTTTTTACATTTGAGTGTTTTTTTTAGTAGGTGACTATTGTTGTCTCGTTTTTTATGATTAATTTGTGTTTGATTCCCGTATTAAAATGCTGATAATTTTTGTTTAGGGTGATTCTCTCATTGATTTGATACAAAATGTGTTGATTCTGATTTGGTAATGTTATGATAATATTAATTATTTTTATTTGATAGATCTACTTGTTCAACTTCACATCCTGACCCATCACCAAGTGTGAATAAAACATATGTAGTTATTTAGTTTTTATTAGTTTCTTTTCTTCTAGTAATAATTGGAGATTTAAAATATTTTGCTTATTTGCGTTATATAGATTTCTTGATGCAGTTAATCTCCAACTCCAACTCTTACTCAAGTGATAACCGTGGATCTCTATTTAGGATTATAACTGAAGGTATGTCTCAGAACATCATTGTTTCAACTGAGATGTATAACTTCTTCTCCATGTTTTTCCTATCTTTTTTAATGATTTTCAATATTAGGATATCTTTGTGGAAAACTAGAAATAACGTTGTTCAAGAAAGATTATATGTAACATGTTGGATATAAGGATTGCATAGCCAAATATGAGAGTTATGTATGTGGAATATGAGAGTATGCCAAATATTAGCTTTATAAATATCTCTATTAATATGTAAAAATGTTAGTAAAAATCTTTAGAAATATTGACTATTCATTACATTGGATAAAATGTAGGGATGACAAAGTGGGGCGGGCCGGCCCGCGGCCCGCTGGTAAAAAACGCGGGGCGGGCTGACCTTTTCAACCCGTTAACCTGCATGAGCCCGCGGCCCGCGCGGGGCGGGCTGGCCTGCTAACCCGCAAGAAAAATAAAATTGCACTTAGCAGTAGCAGGGCAACATAATTAGGTTTATGTTTGAAAAAGTGCATGAAAGTTCTTCTAAGGCGGCATCCAATGTTATTGAAATGGAAGAATGTCAATAATGTTTATGTTTAATGTTTTTGAATTAATGTTTATGTTTATGTTTAATGTTTTGGAATTAGGTATTTT
>Ga0123342_1006148_pt1 | contig 16842 bp, 13 predicted proteins | sample Turbeawhitnodule_FD_89960 | JGI IMG/M metagenome (GOLD analysis project Ga0123342, IMG submission 89960) | Root nodule microbial communities of legume samples collected from Mexico - Turtle bean Mexico white nodule | ecosystem: Host-associated > Plants > Roots > Nodule | place: Mexico: Nepantla... | reverse complement strand
GGCGAGAAGCCGCCGAACACGACCGAATGAACTGCGCCGATGCGGGCGCAGGCGAGCATCGCATAGGCCGCCTCGGGAATCATCGGCATATAGATGGTAACGCGATCACCCTTCTTGACGCCGTGCTTCTTCATGACGTTCGCCATACGGCAAACGTGCTCATAAAGCTCGTTGTAGGTGATCTTCTTGTCGACGTAGGGATTGTCGCCCTCGAAGATGATCGCCGTCTGATTGCCGTTGGTCTTCAGGTGCCGGTCGATACAGTTGTACGAAACGTTCGTCTGCCCGTCCTCGAACCACTTGATCGAGACCCGGCCGGTGAAAGACGTGTTCTTGACCTTCGTGTAGGGCTTGAACCAATCGATCCGTTTGCCATGCTTGCCCCAGAACTTGTCAGGGTTCTCGACGCTTTCTTCGTACCATTGCTCGTACTTGGCCTTATCGATAAGCGCATGGTTCTTCACCGGTTTTTGCACCGGGTAGATCTTTTCGGACATGAACTCCTCCTCACTCGGACACCGGACGGAACGAAGCAGTCCGGACTGGCTCTAGGCATTCATAGCAGGTCGAATTTGCCCGGCAATTAGACAAAGGTCATTTCATTCGTGATCAATTGCAATTCTGCGTCACTGCGGTTATATAGCGCCATATTTCCCGGACATAGTGGTGACAATCCACGGACCGCGACACCGGCGCGGACGACAGAAGGACTATATCCATGGCTCAACAATTGCTCATGCCGAAGGCGACCGCCATCTGGCTCGTCGACAACACAGCCCTGTCATTCGACCAGATCGCACAGTTCTGCAAACTGCATCCGCTCGAAGTGAAGGCGATTGCCGATGGCGAAGCCGCGCAGGGCATCAAGGGTCTCGACCCGATCGCGACCGGCCAGCTTTCCCGCGACGAAATCGCCCGTGCCGAAAAGAACCCGGCACACAAGCTTAAACTCTCCGAGCCCAAAGTTCGCGTGCCCGAATCCAAGCGCCGTGGCCCGCGCTACACGCCGGTTTCCAAGCGCCAGGATCGCCCGAACGCCATTCTCTGGCTGGTGCGCAATCATCCGGAATTGAAGGATGCGCAGATTTCCCGCCTCGTCGGCACGACGAAGTCGACGATCGAGCAGATTCGCGAACGCACTCACTGGAACTCTGCAAATCTGGCGCCGATGGACCCGGTAACACTCGGTCTTTGCAGCCAGATCGACCTCGACATGGAAGTCGAAAAGGCGGCAAAGGGCCGTCCGCTGCCAACGGCAGCCGAGCTTGGTGCAACCTTGCAGTCTGCGCATGAGACCGAGCGTCTGACGAGCCATGAGCGCGAAGAGGAGAAGGAAATCGACGCCGATGCCGTTTTCGCAAAGCTGAAGTCGCTGAAGTCTTCTCCGAAGGATGAGGACGAAGACGATCACTACTGATTGTCTCTCGATGAGCGATAAACAAGGCCCTGCGTAAGCGGGGCCTTTTCTATTTCTGCGCTTCTATCTCGGAAGCGAACCGAATCCGCTCTTGCGCAACGCTTCCGCGATTTCCTCGAGAATTGCCGGATCGTCGATCGTCGCTGGCATTTTCCACGGCACGCCGTCGGCAATCTTTTGGATCGTGCCGCGCAGAATCTTGCCGGAGCGTGTCTTGGGAAGGCGGTCGACCGTTATGGCGGTCTTGAAAGCAGCCACCGGGCCGATCGCGTCGCGGATCAGCTTTACGACCTCCGATTCGATGGCCGATGTTTCCCGTGAAACATTCTTCTTGAGAACCAGAAACCCGCACGGCACCTGGCCCTTCAGCTGGTCGGCAATTCCGACCACAGCGCATTCGGCGACATCCGGATGCGTAGCACAAACCTCCTCCATCGCTCCCGTCGACAGGCGATGACCGGCACAGTTGATGATATCGTCGGTGCGCGACATGATAAAGAGGTAGCCATCCTCGTCGACGTAGCCGGCATCCGCCGTTTTGTAATAACCGGGAAATTCAGCCAAATAGGCCGAACGGAAGCGCTCATCCGCGTTCCAAAGCGTGGGCAGGCAACCGGGGGGCAGGGGAAGCTCGACAACAATGTTCCCGAGTGTCCCCGGCGCAACGGGGTGACCGGCGTCATCGAGGACATGGATACTATAGCCGGGCATGGGTACCGATGGGGAACCATGTTTCACCGGTAGCACCTCAAGGCCGAGCGGATTCGCCACCATCGGCCATCCCGTTTCGGTCTGCCACCAATGATCAATCACGGGAACACCGAGCATATGCTCAGCCCACTTCAGTGTCTCCGGATCAGCACGCTCTCCCGCCAGGAACAGGGCCCTGAAATTGGGCTTCGAATAGGCTTTGAGGTGTGCACCCTCGCTATCTTCGCGGCGAATGGCGCGGAAGGCCGTAGGTGCGGTGAAGAGAACGCGCACATCATGCTCTGAAGCAATGCGCCAGAAGACGCCGGCATCAGGCGTGCCGACCGGTTTCCCTTCGAAGATAACACTGGCAGCCCCCGCCAGTAGCGGCGCATAGACAATGTAGGAATGGCCGACAACCCAACCAATATCGGAGGCGGCCCAGAACACTTCACCCTGCTGGATGCCGAAGATGTTCGTCATCGACCAGTTGAGGGCGACCATGTGACCGCCGTTGTCGCGCACGACGCCCTTGGGCTGGCCCGTCGTGCCGGAGGTATAGAGAATATAGAGTTCGTCGGTCGCCTCGACGGGCGTGCATTCGACATTCACACCACGATTTCTCGCGACGGCAGCTTCGAAATCCTCGTCACGACCATCAACCAGGTCCGCCGCAAGCTGCGTCCTCTGCAGAACAAGGCAATGGGCCGGCTTTGACTTCGCGGTGGCGATCGCCTGATCGACCAAGGGCTTGTAGGGCACCACCCGTCCCGGTTCGAGCCCGCAACTTGCGGTGAGAATTAGTTTCGCTCCCGAATCGTCGATGCGCGCCGCAAGCTCATTTGCCGCAAAGCCACCGAACACGACGGAATGGACAGCGCCGATGCGTGCACAGGCAAGCATAGAGAAGACTGCTTGCGGCACCATCGGCATATAGATGATGACGCGGTCGCCCTTCGCGATTCCGCGCTGCCGCAGCGTCGCAGCAACGGCGTTCACTTCGGCAAGGGCTTCGCCGTAGGTAAAGACAGTCTTCGTACCGCTAACGGGGCTGTCGTAGATAAATGCGGTATTGCCGCCGCGACCTGCCAGAACATGGCGATCCAGGCAATTGTAGCAGGTATTGGTTTCGCCTCCGGCGAACCAACGGCCATATGGACCGCTCTCCGGTGAAAACGTCCGCTCCGGCTCTTTGAACCAGTCAATTTCCGTCGCCGCCGCCCGCCAGAAGGCCTCCGGATCGCTCTTCCATCTGGCATAGGTCCGCTGATAGCCACCCTGCATCTGCTCCTCCCCAGGATATGCAAGTTACCTTAGCAATCTAGGAGAGGCTGGGCAGGAGAGGAAGCCCGACCAAAGCAGCGTATCAGCGGGCGCCGAAGATCGCGGAGCCGACACGAACGCTGGTCGCGCCAAAGGCAATGGCCGTTTCATAATCCCCGGACATCCCCATCGAAAGCTTCTCGACACCGCACGCCTTGGCAAGCTTGGCAAGCAATGAAAAATGCGGACCGGGGTTCTCATCCGCTGGCGGGATACACATCAGTCCCTCGATGGCGAGGCCGAGTTCATCACGACAAAAAGCGACAAACACCGCGACGTCATTCGGTGCGATCCCAGCCTTCTGCGGCTCAAGCCCTGTATTTACCTGAACATAGAGACGAGGGGTCTTCGCCTGACGCTTCATTTCGTCAGCGAGTACACGGGCAATCTTCTCGCGATCAACTGTCTCGATCACGTCGAACAACGCAACCGCCTCTGCCGCCTTGTTAGACTGTAGAGGTCCAATAAGATGAAGTTCGATGTCTGACGTCTCCGATTTCAGCTCCGGCCATTTTACCTGGCTTTCCTGAACCCTGTTTTCCCCGAAAGTCCGCTGCCCGGCCTGTAGCGCCGGGCGGATGGCGTATGCGCCGAATGTCTTTGAGACGGCGACAAGCTGAACCGAACCCGCGGATCGCCCGCCCCGCTGTTCGGCTGCAGCGATATGCGAGCGCACATCGTTCAATCGCTCTTCAAGTTCCATCACTCGCCTCGACAAGACCGCATGAGAAGATCGCAATGCACTAAACGCACGGGCTGTGCTTGCCAAGGCCCCACACGCCCGAAATCGTGGACGGCAGACCGAGATCGGACGCTTGCCGCACCCGTAAAACTTGACGCTACGGTGGTTTCATGGTGAAGGTCACCACCAACTTCCCCTGATTTTTCGGAAATACGAGTACCATGGCAACCGAACGTTATAACCCGCGCGATGCTGAACCTCACTGGCAGCAGAAATGGAACGAAGCGAAGGTCTTCGAGACCGACAACAGCGATCCGCGCGAGAAGTATTACGTCCTCGAAATGTTTCCGTATCCATCCGGTCGCATCCACATGGGCCACGTGCGAAACTACGCGATGGGCGACGTCGTAGCTCGCTACAAACGCGCTCGCGGCTATAACGTGCTGCATCCCATGGGGTGGGACGCCTTTGGCATGCCGGCCGAGAATGCAGCAATGGAGCGCGGCGTCCATCCGGCTTCCTGGACCTACCAGAATATCGCGTCGATGAAGTCTCAGTTGAAGGCGATGGGCCTATCACTGGATTGGAGGCGCGAGTTCGCAACCTGCGATGTTGCCTACTACCAGCATCAGCAGCATCTTTTCCTGGATTTCCTCGAGAGGGGGCTCGTCTATCGCAAGCAGTCGAAGGTGAATTGGGATCCGGTCGACAACACTGTTCTGGCCAACGAACAGGTTATCGACGGACGCGGCTGGCGTTCTGGCGCACTCGTCGAACAACGCGAATTGACGCAGTGGTTCTTCAAGATCACCGACTTCAGCCAGGACCTGCTCGAGGCGTTGGACACACTTGATCAATGGCCTGAAAAGGTCCGGCTGATGCAGAAGAACTGGATCGGCCGCTCCGAAGGCATGATGCTCCGCTGGGAGATCGTTCAGGAGACGGCTCCGGCCGGAGAAACCGAGATCGAGGTCTATACGACGCGCCCGGACACGCTGTTCGGCGCCTCGTTCCTGGCGATTGCGGCTGACCATCCACTGGCAAAGGATGCCGCAGCGAAGAGTCCGGCCATCGATGCTTTCTGCGAAGAATGCCGCCGCGCGGGCACCTCGCTCGCCGCGCTGGAAACTGCGGAGAAGAAGGGAATCGACACCGGCATACGGGTAAGGCATCCACTTGATCCTTCGTGGGAACTGCCTGTCTACATCGCAAACTTCGTCCTCATGGACTACGGGACTGGCGCCATTTTTGGCTGCCCGTCAGGCGATCAGCGGGACCTTGATTTCGCACGCAAGTACGATTTGCCCGTCGTTCCGGTCGTCATGCCGGCAGATGGCGATGCTGCAACGTTCAGTGTTGGTGATGTTGCCTATGACGGCGACGGCGTGATGATCAACTCGCGCTTCCTTGACGGCAAGACCACCAGCGAGGCATTTGATCTTGTCGCTGACCGTTTGTCATCGATGACGCTTGGCAACGCTCCCCAGGGCGAGCGCAAGGTTAACTTCCGCTTGCGTGATTGGGGCATCTCGCGCCAGCGCTACTGGGGCTGCCCGATCCCTGTGATCCATTGCGATGACTGCGGCGTTGTTCCCGTTCCGAAGAAGGACCTGCCGGTAAAGCTGCCGGAGGACGTAACCTTTGACCAGCCCGGCAATCCGCTTGATCGTCATCCAACATGGCGGCATGTCGCCTGCCCGCAGTGCGGCAAGGATGCACGACGGGAAACCGACACGATGGACACTTTTGTCGATTCCAGCTGGTATTTCACGCGCTTTACTGCGCCTTGGGAAGGCAAGCCGACCGACCCGAGTGCTGCCAATCGGTGGCTGCCGGTCGACCAGTATATCGGTGGTATCGAGCACGCGATCTTGCACCTGCTCTATTCGCGCTTCTTCACCCGAGCAATGCGCGAGACAGGCCATGTCGATGTGAAGGAGCCTTTCAAGGGTCTCTTCACGCAGGGCATGGTCGTGCACGAGACATACAGCCGCGGTGCCGGTATGAGCCGCGAGTGGGTCGCACCGGCAGACATTCGCATCGAGGTACTGGACGGAAAACGCCGCGCCTATCACCTCTCCAACGGCGAGGAAGTCGCTATCGGATCGATCGAGAAGATGTCGAAGTCGAAGAAGAATGTCGTCGATCCGGACGATATCATCGCCTCTTACGGGGCAGACACTGCGCGCTTCTTCGTGCTTTCGGATTCGCCACCGGAGCGGGACGTTATCTGGTCGGAAGCAGGGGTCGAGGGCGCTCACCGGTTTACGCAGCGTCTGTGGCGACTGATTGCCGAGGCGTCGGAAAACCTTCGCAATGTTACTCCGAATCCGGCTAAGGATGGGGAAGCTCAGGCTATCTCCCAGGTCGCGCACAAAACCTTGAAGGCCGTGCAGAATGACTACGATCGTCTCTGGTTCAACAAGGCCGTCGCGCGGATCTACGAGCTCGTCAATGCCCTGGCATCACCTTTGACCCGTGTAGGCGCGGGGGAGGGCGATCGGACGTATCGCGCCGCCGTACGCGACGCCGCAGAGATACTTATCCAGTTAGTAGCGCCGATGACACCGCATTTGGCGGAGGAGTGCTGGGCAGCGCTGGGCAACGGCGCATTGCTGGCACACACGGATTGGCCACGTTATGACGAGACCCTTGTCGTTGAAAACGATGTGATTTTGCCGGTTCAGATCAACGGTAAGAAGCGCGCCGAATTGACAATTTCTCGCGACGCAGATCAGAATGCCGTCGCCGAGGGTGTGCTTGCATTGGATGAGGTCAAGAAGGCTCTGAACGGTCAGACGCCTAAGAAGATCATCGTGGTTCCGCAAAGGATTGTGAACATTGTCGTTTGATATCGCTTTTAAGCTGCTGCGCGGCTCAGGCATTGCCGCAATCCTTGCATCCGCGGCCTTTCTTGCATCCTGCCAGGTTCGCCCCCTCTATTCCGAAAGCTCCGGCGTCGCGGGTAAATTCGCGTCTGTCGGCTTCTCGGAAGCAACGAGCCGTGTCGGGCAGGAAGTTCGCAATCGACTGATCTTTATCGCTTCACGCGGCGCCGGCGAGCCCGCGAACCCGGACTACAAGGTAGAGCTCAGCGTTCGGTCCAATGTCATTAGCACTCTGCTTGTCGCGTCGTCAGATGAGTCGCTAGCCGGACGTGCTACTGTCAGCGTTGACTACACCCTGAAGTCGACAAAGGATGGTCATGTCATCAAGGCCGGCAATCGCTATGCCACCGCCCTGCTCGACTTCCCCGGCCAGGAATTTGCTAAACAGCGCGCTATTCGCGACGCCGAGAACCGCGCCGCGCGGCAGGCTGCCGAGTTTGTTGGTGCCGATATTGCGGCTGCGCTTGGCCGCTGAGGAGCGGATGCATGGCGGAAATCAAATCGCATGAGTTTGAAAGCTTTCTTGAGCGATCCGCCCGCAACTACCGGCTCTTCGTGATCTATGGGCCGGATCGTGGCCTTGTCTCGGAGCGCGCAACCCTTCTTGCTGCCAAGACAGGCGTTTCGCTCACGGATCCTTTTTCGCTGATCAAGCTCGATATCGCCGACTTGCAGCGGGACCAGGGACGTCTCCTGGACGAGACTGGCGCGATCGGCCTTTTCGGAGGGGACAAACTAGTCTGGATCCGCGGAGCAGCCAACGAAAAATATCTCGTCGATTCCCTGCAGACTCTTTCCGCGAGCATGCCGGAAGGCACATTCGTTATCATAGAAGCCGGTGACCTCAAGAAGGGATCGCTGCTGCGGAAAGGCGCCGAGACAGCGCGCAATATCGTGGCAATACCCTGCTATTCCGACGATGCTCGCGCGCTTAACAGCTTGATAGACAACGAACTTTCGAACGCAGGCATCGCCATCACGCCAGCTGCACGCCAAGCCTTACTGGTGCTTATTGGCGGGGATCGGATTGCCTCTCGCAACGAACTGCGAAAGCTTGCGCTCTATTGCCGTGGGAAAGCGACGATCGAAGAGCACCATGTTACGGAAATTATAGGCGACGCCAGCGCAATCTCAGTGGACGATGCCGTCGATGCGGTGCTGAGCGGCAATCCGACCAGCTTCCTGAACGCGATGCAGAAGATCATATCGTCCAAGACCGCGGTGTTTCTCGTTATTCAGGCCTGCCTGAAGCAATTTCAGTTGCTGGATGCCATGAAGACGGAAATGGAAGAGAAGCGATTGCCGGCCGCGCAGGTCATGCAGACGCTGGGCCGTCATCTGCATTTTCGACGAAAACCGATCATCGAACAAGCACTTCGAACTTGGTCCGCAGACGCCCTAGCACGAGAAGCCAATCGTCTGCAGGCCACTATCCTGCAGACTCGCAAGCGTGCGTCCCTAGAAGACAGCGTCGCACTCCAGACGCTGCTTTCGACCACGCTCCAATCGGCCCGCCGGTAGTTACTCTCAGCGACGCTCCAGAAGACGGCAGATTTCTTCTAGCTGTTCCAAGGACTTATAGGATATCCTGATCTGACCACCGCTTGCTTTATGATTGATCGTCACATCAAGGCCGAGTGCATCGGATAGGGTCCGTTCCAAGGCGAGCGTATCTGAATCCTTCTGATCCTTTTGATGCGCCAGGGGTCTCGGTTCGGACTGCGCCTTGATATCGTTTTGAGCCAAACGCTCGGCGTCGCGCACCGACATGCCTTTCGATACGATCGTGCGGGCGAGCGCGGTCGGGTCAGAGGTCGGCACCAACGCGCGGGCATGACCGGCAGAGAGACTTCCGGCAGCAAGGAGGTCTCGAACAGGCTCTGGCAGCTTCAAAAGACGCAGTGAATTCGCCACATGGCTGCGGCTCTTGCCGATGATTTCGCCAAGGTCGTTCTGGGTATAGCCATATTCCGCTATAAGTTGCTCGTAGCCGAGCGCCTCTTCCAACGGATTGAGGTCGGAACGCTGAACGTTTTCGACAATCGCAATCTCGAGAGCGGTTTTGTCATCGACATCACGCACGATGACAGGAATCTCGATCAAGCCAGCAAGCTGCGCCGCGCGCCACCGTCTTTCGCCGGCTATGATCTCGAACTGTCTGCTAGCCAGAGTGCGGACTACAACGGGCTGAACGATACCATGCTGCCGGATCGAGCTCGCAAGCTCGTGCAATTCGCCGTCATCGAAGAACCGTCGAGGATTGCGCGGATTGCGACCGACGAATTCGATCGGCACCATTTGATCGGCACTCACTCCCCGAGTTGGGGCATCAACCGGCATCGGCTGATCCATCTCACCGATTAGTGCTGCCAGGCCACGGCCAAGTCTTCTCTTCGAGACGTCATCGTTCATGTCTTAACTCGCTATATCTTCCTCAAATCACGCCGCGAGACGTTGGCGTTCGCGTTGAATAACCTCTGACGCCAACTGGAGATATGCCTGACTCCCCGCGCACTTCAGATCGTACAGAATCGCCGGCTTGCCGTAGGATGGCGCCTCTGAAACGCGAACGTTCCGCGGAATCAACGTATGGTAGACTTTCTCACCGAGATGCATGCGGACATCGTTAACAACTTGTTGCGCCAGATTGTTGCGAGAATCAAACATCGTCAGCACAATCCCCTGGATATCAAGCTGTGGGTTGACCGTGCGCCGAACTTGCTCGACGGTTTCGAGTAGCTGACTCAAACCCTCTAACGCAAAAAACTCGCATTGCAACGGCACAAGCACGGAATGCGCGGCTGCCATGGCATTCATGGTGAGCAGATTGAAGGATGGCGGGCAATCGACGAGAATATAGGAAAAGCGGAAAGCTGCTTCTTTTGCTAGTGCCTTCTTCAACTTGAAAACACGATCGCTTTGGCTTGCGATCTCCATCTCGATCCCGAGTAGGTCCATCGTCGAAGGCACGATGTGGAGATTTGGAACAGAAGTTTCCTGCGAAACCTCCTCAATTCCATAATCTCCCAGCAATAAATCATAGGAAGATAGCCGGCGATGCTTGCGATCAATCCCCAAACCGGTGCTGGCGTTGCCCTGAGGATCGAGGTCTACAATCAATACCCGCTCACCGATTGCAGCAAGTGCCGTCGCCAGATTGATGGCCGTCGTGGTCTTGCCAACGCCGCCCTTCTGATTTGCAATGGTGATTATCCGATTTCGTTCGCCAGCCATAGCCAAAACCCGATCTGTTAAGCCACGCGCTGGAGGTTGAAGATCTCCAAAATGACAGAATCCTGCTCGACAGCGCTCTTGTGTTCTAGCAGATCGAATCTCCAGCTACCATGCGCATTATCCAACTCGCGCCGGTAATCCCGGCCTTTATGAAGATAGGCTCGAAGAGCTATGTTCCGTTTCGACCACGGTTCAATATAGCCCAGTAGCTTTCCAAGGTCGGCGAGCGCACGTGCGGAAACAAAATCACAGTCCCCGACGATTGACGGAGCATCTTCATCCGAACCGCGTGAACGGTACCCCTGCCGCCTGTTTCGCGGAGTACGGTTCGCAGGAATGCTGCCTTCTTGTGATTGCTCTCGACAAGATGAACCCAACCTCCGTCCAGCTCGGCCAGCATGATGGCTGTGACAATCCCCGGAAAGCCACCCCCACTGCCTAGGTCAATCCAGGTAAGAGGCGCCGACTGGATCTGGAAGATCTGCGCCGAGTCGGCGACATGCCGGCTCCACGCATCATCAAGCGTCGACGGCGCTGTCAAGTTGATCGATCTCGCCCATTTTTGAAAGAGGGCCACGAAGTGTTCGAGACGCCCCTGTGTTTCACGTGAAACACGTCGACCGTTCAGCTGCATTGTAGGACTCTCGTAGATTGTAATAAGACGATTTTCAGGCGGAAACCGCGACGTCCATAGCGCCGCGCCGCAAGTGGACGAGCAACAACGAAATCGCAGCGGGAGTCATGCCGTCGATCTTCGCTGCCTGCGCTACATTATAGGGACGAGCAATACGGAGCTTCTGCTTGAGCTCGTTGGAAAGGCCAGAAAGCGCGCTGAAGTCGAAGTCGCCCGGTATCACCCGATCCTCATCTCGCTTCACTTGCGCGATGTCGGCTGATTGTCGCTGCATGTAAACGGCGTAGCTTGCTTCTATCTCCAGGGCCTCTGCCACCCGACCGTTCATCTCGCCTAACTCCGGCCAAATCCGCTTGAGGTCCTGAAGGGCGAAATCAGGATAGGAGAGAAGATCGTAGGCCGATCGTCGCTGACCGTCCTGGTTGAGCTTTAGGCCAAAACCCGCAGCTTCGCGTGGCGTCACTGAGAGGGCTTTCAATCTGGCGCGCCCCGTGTCTAACGCATCGCGATACGCCTGGAACCGATTCCGTCGCCCTGCGGAGGCGGCGCCAACTTGTATCGCCAAAGGAGTTAGGCGAACATCGGCATTGTCAGCTCTCAGCGACAGCCGATACTCGGCGCGAGAAGTAAACATCCGGTAGGGCTCGGCGACACCACGTGAGGTCAAGTCGTCGATCATCACGCCGATATACGAATCCGTCCTACTGAAACGAACCTCGGCCTGGTCCCCTGCAAGCCGCGCCGCGTTCATACCAGCAACCAGACCCTGAGCCGCCGCTTCCTCGTAGCCGGTGGTTCCATTGATCTGTCCGGCGAGAAAGAGTCCCGGCATCTTCTTAACTTCGAGCGTTGGTTTCAGCTCCCGCGGATCGACGTGATCGTACTCGATCGCATAACCAGGCTGCAGAATCACCACTCGCTCAAGCCCGGGAATCGTGCGAATAAATTCGTCCTGGATTTCGGCGGGCAGCGACGTCGAGATGCCGTTGGGATAAACGGTGCTATCGTCAAGCCCCTCAGGTTCAAGAAAGACCTGATGCCCGTCGCGCTCGCCGAACTTGACCAACTTGTCCTCGATGGATGGGCAATAGCGCGGGCCGACACCCTCAATCTGCCCGGAATACATTGCGGAGCGCTGCAAATTCTCGATGATAATGCGGTGAGTCTCTTCGGTCGTCCGCGTCACGCCGCATTCGATTTGCGGATTCACAATTCGGTCAGTGATGAACGAGAAGGGGACAGGTTCTTCGTCAGCGCCCTGACGGCCGACATTCTGCCAATCGATGGTAGTTCCATCGAGTCGCGCTGGCGTGCCGGTCTTGAGACGTCCCAACCGAAGACCAAGGCTCAAAAGTGTTTGGGAAAGCCCAACGGATGGTTCCTCACCGACGCGGCCGGCCGGAATCTTCTGGTCACCGATATGAATAAGGCCTCGCAAGAACGTACCGGTCGTCAATACAACCGATCCGCAGGGAAGAATCCGACTATCTTTCATCACAACAGCCGCAACCCGCCCATTCTTGATGGATACATCGAACGCATCGCCTTCGATGATAATCAGATTCTCAATGCTCTCAATCTCAGCGAGCATGGCCTGGCGATAAAGCTTACGATCGGCTTGCGTGCGAGGACCTTGAACGGCCGGACCCTTCTTCCGGTTTAGCATCCGAAACTGAATGCCAGCCGCATCAGCCATACGACCCATGAGCCCATCCATAGCGTCGATCTCTCGAACGAGGTGACCCTTTCCAAGCCCGCCGATTGCCGGATTGCACGACATAACTCCAATGGTGTCGCGTCGATGGGTCACCAAGGCGGTATTAGCGCCAAGACGCGCGGCCACAGCCGCGGCTTCGCATCCAGCGTGCCCGCCGCCGATGACGATGACATCGAACCGTGAGGTATCCATTCTTCAAGCTCCTGAGATCGTCAGGTGATGCGCGATGTCGCCCGGCGAGTCAAGGCGTTTCACGTGAAACCCGCCGCTGGTCGCGATTCGGATGTTTCACGTGAATCATTTTCCGATGCAGAATTCGCCGAAGATGACATCAAGCAGGTTCTCGACATCGACACGTCCGGTAACGCGCCCCAAGGCATCGCCAGCCGCGCGCAGATCCTCCGCCCGGAGATCCAAACCACGGCTTGGGGCAAGAAGAGACGCTCGCATAGCCGCCAATGATCTTGCAAGCGCCTCCCTATGGCGTGCCCGGCTCGGGATGGCCATGGACTGAGGATGCACCTTTTGCTTCAGACGTTGCACAATCAGACCCCGAAGTGCATCCAGTCCGGCCCCATCTTCTATCGAGATCAGGAGATCGTATTCTCTCATACTTCGGCGAGGTAGATCAGATTTCGTGCCAACCAATACAGCGCTTTCTGGCGGCTCGTCCGTCGCAGTGTCTGTTGATAGGTCTTCGACAAAGATCAACAGGTCCGCTTCTGTGATGATCTTCTCAGCCCTCCGAATACCCTCACGTTCGACGATCTCGTCCGTGTCGCGAAGACCAGCAGTGTCGTAGAGTTTGACAAGGTACCCGTCCATACTCAAATCAACCTGCAGGACATCTCGGGTCGTACCGGCGATGTCGGTGACGATCGCAACATCGCGCTTAGCCAAAGCATTCATGAGGCTGGACTTACCGGCATTCGGCCTGCCTGCAATGACGACTTTGAAACCATCACGGATAATCTCACCAGCTTCCAGCTGCTCGAGGTGGCTGGCGAGCTCCTCTGCCAAGCTCGACACATCCGCCCAGACCTGATCGGATACTGAACCCGGAACATCTTCCTCATCGGGAAAATCAAGCTCAGCCTCGATCAATGCACGCGCGCGGGTCAGTCTTTCTGACCAACCGTAGTAAATGGAAGATAGGCCTCCGGAGCTCTGCTCGACAGCGAGACGTCGCTGCATCTCCGTTTCGGCAGCAATGAGATCTGCCAGGCCCTCGACCTCGACCAGATCCAGCTTCCCATTTTCAAAGGCGCGCCGCGAGAATTCTCCTGCTCCTGCGGGTCGCAAATTTGGGAGTTCTGCGAGTTCACGGTACAGAGCGTCGACAACCGCACGACCACCATGAAGATGCAGTTCTGCAACATTTTCACCAGTAAAGGAATGCGGTGCCGGGAAGAACAGGACGAGGCCGGTGTCGATCACCAGACCATTACGAGTCCGAATCGATCGTAATACTGCCCGCCGCGAGGACGGCAGTTCCCCAATGAGAGCGGCAAGCACAGCTGGCACGTCCTCTCCGCTGATTCGTACGACGGCTAGACCAGCCGGAACAGCGCCGCTCGACAGAGCGAATATCGTTTCCTTGTTGGGCATCATCTTCCTCCTCCAGTTCAAGGCTGAAGAGAATGTTCGTTCAAATAAGAAAGCCGGCCACAGCGGTGACCGGCTTTATCCAAGAATCCGGCTAAGGATTATGTATTCATAGAATCGAAGAAGTCGGGATTATTCTTCGTCTGTTTCAGTTTGTCGATCAGGAACTCGATCGCGTCGGTCGTTCCCATCGGGGCCAGGATGCGACGTAATACGAAGATCTTCTGAAGATCCTGACGCGGCACCAACAGGTCTTCCTTACGCGTACCGGACTTCAGGATATCCATCGCCGGGAAGATACGCTTGTCGGCGACCTTGCGGTCGAGAACGATTTCGGAGTTGCCGGTTCCCTTAAACTCTTCGAAGATGACTTCATCCATGCGGCTGCCGGTATCGATAAGAGCCGTTGCGATGATCGTAAGTGATCCGCCCTCTTCTATATTGCGCGCGGCGCCGAAGAAGCGCTTCGGGCGCTGCAGCGCGTTCGCATCAACACCACCCGTGAGCACCTTGCCGGAAGACGGGACAACAGTGTTGTAGGCGCGGCCCAGACGCGTGATCGAATCAAGCAGGATCACAACGTCGCGGCCGTGTTCCACGAGACGCTTCGCCTTTTCGATGACCATTTCGGCCACCTGGACGTGGCGCACAGCCGGTTCGTCAAAGGTCGAGGATATGACCTCGCCGCGAACGGAACGCTGCATGTCCGTGACTTCTTCCGGGCGTTCATCGATGAGAAGAACAATGAGATAGCACTCGGGATGATTCGCCGTGATCGAGTGTGCAATGTTCTGAAGGAGAACGGTCTTACCGGTGCGCGGCGGCGCGACGATCAGGCCGCGCTGACCCTTACCAAGCGGTGCCACAAGATCGATGACGCGCGGCGACAGGTCTTTGGAGGTGGGGACATCCAATTCCATCCTGAAGCGTTCATTCGGATACAGCGGCGTCAGGTTATCGAAATGCACCTTGTGACGAATCTTCTCGGGATCGTCGAAATTGATGGTGTTGACCTTCAGCAGCGCGAAGTAGCGCTCGCCTTCCTTGGGTCCGCGGATCGGGCCTTCGACGGTGTCGCCGGTCTTCAGCGAGAAACGGCGGATCTGCGATGGTGAGATATAGATATCGTCCGGGCCCGGAAGATAGTTCGCGTTGGCAGACCGCAGGAAACCAAAACCGTCCTGGAGAACCTCCACAACGCCTTCACCGATAATCTCTACGTCCTGGCTGGCGAGCACCTTCAGGATTGCAAACATCAATTCCTGTTTGCGCATCGTGCTCGCATTTTCGACCTCGAGCGATTCGGCGAATGCCAGCAGATCCGTCGGGGACTTACTCTTAAGTTCTTGAAGCTTCATTTCAGCCATGAAGTGACCATTACTCTTAAATTCTGGGGGGAAGGCGATGTCGAGGCTGTAACCGGTCCTGCGAAGGGATCGCAGACGATCAAACTTTACATACTGCCACAAGGATGAGGTGAACCGAAAATAGCGAGTAAGGTTCACCGCCGCAAGGGGGCTGCTTCAAATCAAGAAAATTTAACCGAATGGCCTTCCATCAGAACGGCTTGACCACTACCAGAATAACAATCGCGGTCATCAATAGGGTCGGCGCCTCATTCATGAAACGCCAGTAGCGCGCCGACCGGCGGTTCTCATCGCGCTCGAACGCTCTGGCTGCGCGAGCAAAAAGGACGTGCACGGCCGTCAGGAGCACAACGAGACCAATCTTCGCATGCAGCCAGCCACCCTGAAAGCCGTAGGCCGACCAAGCGAGATAGAGCCCGAAGATCCAGGTAAGCATCATTGCCGGGTTCATGATCACCTTCAGCAAGCGACGTTCCATGACCTTGAAGGTCTCGGACTGCGTCGAGCCAGGCTCGGCATCGGTATGATAAATGAAGAGTCGCGGCATGTAGAAGAGGCCGGCCATCCACGAAATTACTGCGATGATATGGAGCGCCTTGATCCATAGATAGAGATCATCTGGATTCCACAGAAATAGCCCGACGGCCAGAAGTCCGAAGAACAGGATCGCAAAGTGCGCACGGCGCCGCGCATAAGCGCCAGGCTTCTCATCTGTCTGCTTTTCCATGTGCTATCGGCCCCAGCTGCGAACATACTCGACGAGCAGCTGGACATTCTGAGGGTCGGCCTGGGGAGTAATTCCATGGCCAAGATTGAATATCAGTGGACCGTCGCCAAGCTTCTCGAGGATGTCGATGACCCCGTCCTGAAGCGCCGCGCCACCGGCAACGACGCGCATCGGATCGAGATTGCCTTGTACGGCTCCATCCTTTTGCAGTTCTGCAGCAAAATCCAAGGGCACCGACCAATCAAGCCCGATCGCATCTGCCTTCGTTTTCTGGCGGTAGTCCTTCAGCAGGAACCCGGCTCCCTTAGCGAAGGCTATAACCCGAGCGTTCGGTCGCCGCGCCTTGATGGACGCGATCATCCGCGCCACAGGCTTTACCGCAAATGCCTCGAACTCCCGCTCGCCGAGAACACCAGCCCAGGAATCGAAGATCTGTACGGCATCTGCACCGGCATCGATCTGCGCAATCAAATAGTCGGCCGACACCTCGGCCAGGACCGCAAGCAAATGTTCGAACGCCTTCGGATACTTATAGGCAAAGAGGCGAGCGGGAGCCTG
>Ga0123342_1006147_pt1 | contig 16847 bp, 14 predicted proteins | sample Turbeawhitnodule_FD_89960 | JGI IMG/M metagenome (GOLD analysis project Ga0123342, IMG submission 89960) | Root nodule microbial communities of legume samples collected from Mexico - Turtle bean Mexico white nodule | ecosystem: Host-associated > Plants > Roots > Nodule | place: Mexico: Nepantla... | reverse complement strand
TGTATAAAAAAAAAAAAAAAAAAAAAAAAAAAAAAAGTATTTAAAAAAAAAAGAATATGTTTTATTGTTGTATTTTTGTTGTGGGGGGGGGGGGGGGGGGGTCTGTATTTCTTTCTTCTTATTTTTGTTTAGGGTTACATTATCTCCAACTACAAAAAATTTCATCCTCGAAAATGAACTTACAAAAAGAGATTAGGGTATGATGCTCGTATTTCCTCTTCAATTTTCCAGGTGGAATCTCGAGAGATGAGATCCCACAATACTTTCACCATGGGAATACTTTTTCCACGAAGTTGTTTTACTTGTGAATCTAAAATTCTAATTGGCTTCACTTCAAATGACATATTTTCTTTCACCTGGATTGAATCAGACTCTAGTATGTGGTTGGGATCAGGTACGTACTTTCTTAGCTGGGATACATGAAAAATATTGTGAATGCTAGCTAAAGGAGGAGGCAAAGCAATTTCATAAGCCATTGGGCCTATTATCCTGAGAATTTGATAAGGTCCTATAAACTTAAGAGTCAATTTCTTAGATTTGATTGCTCTTCCTACACCAGTGAATAGTGTAACTCTAAAAAAGACATGTTCACCCACAGAGAATTCCAAAGGTCTTCTTCTTTGGTTTGCATAAGATTTTTGCCTCTCGAGAGATGTTTTCAATCTTTTCTGAATCGTTTTGACCTTCTCATTGGTTTGTTGTATTAGTGTTGGTCCAATTACCACATTTTCACCATCCTGAAACCAACATAGAGGTGTCTTGCACTTTCTTCCATACAATGTCTTGAAAGGAGTCATTTCTATGCTTGCTTGGTAATTGTTATTGTAGGTGAACTCTACCAAAGGTAGAATTTCATCCCAATTGCCCAAATGATCTAACACACAAATTCTAAGCAAATCCTCTAAGTAGTGGATAGTTCTCTTTGATTTTCCATCAGTCTGAGGATGGTATGCTGAACTAAGTCTGAGTTTAGTCCCCAAAGCTTCTTGAAGTGTTTGCCAGAATCTAGAGGTGAATCTGAGATTTTTATATGATATTATGTTGGATGGTACACAATGCAATCTGACTATTTCATCTATGTGAATATGGGTCAACTTTTGCATAGAGATTCTCAAATCTATAGGTAGTAAGTGTACCGTCTTTGTCAACCTATCCAATATGACCCAAACAAAGTCATGCTTCCTCAAAGTACATGGTAAGTGGGTAACAAAATCCATTGAGATATTGTCCCACTTCCACACTAGAATGCTAACTGAGTTAACATGCCTCCAGGTCGTTGATGTTCAATCTTTGATTTCTGACAAGTCAAGCAAGCAACTATAAACTTGGCTACATCATTCTTCATGCCATGCCACCAATAAGACTTCTTGAGATCTTGATACATCTTGGTCATTCCTGGATGTAAACCGAGTTTGCTTTTATGACCTTCAGATAACACTGTTTGCTTTAGTTTATTATCCTATGGTATGCATATTCTATTTTTGAATCTCAAAATACCATCCACTCCTAAAGAGAAGTCGTTAGCTTTATCAATATTTAATAAGCCCAGAAAGTTCTTTAATTTTGAATCTTCCAAGTGTTATTCCTCCATCTTCTTCAAAAATTCATTAGTTATAACAAGTGTATTACAACTAATGCAATTCGAAGACATGGAAACCTCCAAATTCATACTATTGAAATCTTGAATCAATGCTAGCTCTCTAATCATAAGCGACGACATTTGTATCTTTTTACGACTCAACGCATTTGCAACAACATTTGCCTTCCCAAAATGGTATATTAGCTGGAAATCATAGTCTTTCAAAAATTCAATCCACCTCATATGCCTCATATTAAGCTCCTTTTAATCAAACAAATACCTCAAGCTTTTATGATCACTAAACACATTAAAACTAACACCATAAAGAAAATGTCTCCATATTTTTAAAGCAAAGACAATTGTTTCCAATTCTAGATCATGAGTTGGATAGTTTCTTTCATGCATTTTTAACTGACGAGAAGCTTAGTCAACAAATTTCTTATTTTGCATCAGAACACAACCCAATCCCTGATAGGAAGCATCACAGAAAACTTCAAAAGACTGATTGGTATTAGGGATTGTCAATACAGGAGCGTTAGTCAATCTTCTTTTTAACTCATCAAAGTTTCTCTCACATTGTTCAGTCCATGCAAAAGGGTGATCCTTTCTAGTCAATTGGGTCAAAGGAACCACTATTTTAGAAAAGTCTTCTATAAATCTCCTGTAATATCCTCCTAACCCCAAAAAGTTTCTAGTTTCTATAACAGTTTTAAGACGTTCTCACTTAAGTACAACCTCCACTTTAGAAGGATTTACTGATATTCCCTGTGCAAAGATAACATGTTTTAAAAATTGTATTTCTGACATCCAGAAGTCACATTTTGAAGTTTAGCATATAATTGTTTTTCTCTCAAAATGTTCAGGAAAGTTCTAAGATGTTTTGCATGTTCTTCCCTTGTACGATAATAAATCACGATATCATCTATGAACACTACCACAAACTTATCAAGGAAAGGTCTGAATATTTGATTCATATAATCCATGAAGATAGTTGGAGCATTGGTCACACCAAATGACATAACCAGAAATTCATAGTGACCATATCTTGATCTGAAAACAGTCTTTTGAACATCTTTCACTTTTACTAAAATATGGTGATAACCTGAGTGCAAATCTATCTTAGAAAAGACAATTGCCCTATGCAACTGGTCCATCAGATCGTCAATTCTAGGGTGAGGATATTTATTCTTGATTGTTAACTTGTTCAACTGTTTATAATCTATGCATAAACAAGATGAACAATCCTTCTTCTTCAGTAATAACACAAGAGCTCCCCATGGAGAAACACTAGTTCAAATGAATTGTTTCTCCAATAAGTCTTCTAGTTGTTTCTTCAATTCAGTTAACTCTGTTGGTGCCATTCGATATGGAATAATTGACACAAGGTCTACTCCATGAATTAAGTTTATTGCAAACTCTATCTCTCTTTTAGGTGGAAGTTCAAGAATCTCATCAGGAAATACATCCATAAAATTATGAACAACAAACATATTTTTTTGTACTTTATCAGTAACTATAGAACAAGTCAAGAGTACAAAACATTTTGCACCTTCTTGTATCTCTCTCTCATACTGCTGAGTTGAGATAACCTACATTCCTTCTAATTTAAGGAAAATTAACTTCTTCTGACCACAACCTATAAAGAAATGATTAACAGACAACCAATTCATTCTCAAAATAACCTCCAAATCTTTTAGAGGTACACAAATCATGTTGATATTGTATCTCCACCCATCTATAATTATTGGACACTTAGCACACATAGAAGAAGTTACTATAATACCTTATGTTGGTGTAGATACCACAAACTCGATTTCTAATTCTCGGATTGACAAATTAAGTTTCTTAGCACAATCAAAAGATATAAAAGAATGGGTTGCTCCATAATCAAACAATACAGATAACTGTGTTCCAAGGATAGCAAATACATCTAACAAGGCTATCAGATTGCGAAGCTTCGACTACACTAATGGCAAAAACTTTGCCTGCTGCTTTGGGTTTCTGATTATTATTCTACTGCACTCCAGTATTATTTGGGGCCTCAAGTCTGGCAAAACATTCCTTCGTAGCATGACCATATCTATTACATTTATCACGTGTAACGTTTGGCACTGGATGGGGACAAAGTTTAAGTATATGTTCCCCACCACACCTAAAACATTTGACATTTGGTAGCAATTGAGAAGTAGGTCCTCCATTCCTGGAGAATTGAGGTTTGGAATAAAGCTTCTTTTTATCTTCATATTTGGGTGTGCTTCTAGAAGGTCCCCCACCATCTACAGCTTAATAGCTCTACTACTACTATTTGTTAGACTCTCCACCATCTTTGCCTTCTCCACCAGAGTAGGGAATTTTCTAATGGACATTGGGACTACCACTTCCTTAAGCTCATGTCTCAATCCAAACTCATTTTTGCATCTCCAAGCTTTAGTCATAGTCTTGGTATAAAATCTAGTTAGATGTTTGAATCTCGTAGCATACTTAGTGACAGAAAGATCTCCATGCTCTAGTTGCATGAATTTAATCTCCTTTGCATATCTAACATTCTCAAGAAAATATTCCTCCAAGAATCTTGCTTTGAAGTTCTCCCAACTGGCATCTTCTCCTCTATCTTCCATCATTTGCTTCATGCTTATCCACCATAATTCAGCCTATTCAGTTAGTACATAAATGGTATAGGATAACTTCTTCTCTTCAAGACATTGAGTAGCTTCAAGGTTCTTTCTATGTCTCTCACCCACTGGTCTGCTTCATCTGGATTTACCTTCCCATTAAATTTGGGTGGATTGTGTCTCAAAAAATCCTCTAGACTAAAGATATGGGGTTGTTGACGAAGTTGAGACGTTTATGTACTAATCTAGTTATTTCTAATTGATGAAGGGTGACCTGATGTTGTTGTGCCATACTAGCACTCTGTTGTTAGGCTATTGCCATAATCTCTATTGCCCGGGCTAAGTTGGGCATATTTACTGGTGGAGGAGGAGCAGGTAGTCTACGTGCCATCTTCTAAGCACATAAAGAAATGGGTTAGGAATGACTAAAAATTTCCAACTACATCTTTAAGACAAATTAACTTAAAAGAAATAATCACACAAAACAACATCGAGACTTATCTCTAAAATGTACTCTAATTATTTAGAATTATTATAGAAATCGTGGTCTGCTATAGGGGAAACCCCTGAATCTAAAGCTACTTGGCATTCCAATCCAGTTCCAACAATGCATTTTTTGGACTGAGAAAGCGGAACTGCTTGACGTTGCATATTTGAACTCATTAAAGCTCCATTCGCATCATTATGTTCGATAAAAGGAATCAGAGAAACTCCAATAGAAAAATATTGGAAGGGATAAATACTTCGAAGATGAGCCTGTTCCCATGCAATCGTAAGAAATGATCATGCGTGTAGACCCTCAACACTCCATCAAGATTCTTTTCATTCTTAATACTTTCATCTTTATTCATAACAACTAGTTTGACTTAAACACAAACAAGATTTCAAAAAAACAACTTTGTCAAACACATTATTAGAAACTTTTAACTAATTCTTGACACTAAAATTAAAAAAAAATCTACACACAAGAGAAACACGATAAACCCACTACCTTTAGGTCATCCTAAGATGAACCAGTCTGATACCATTAAATATAACACCCAAAAATTACATCTAACTATTATAATACAAGTTTTACATGTTTCTATACAAGCTTAGAGTTTTTCAAAACATTTCTAATGTATCATTAGAGCTTATAGAAATACAAATATTTACAACATAAAATTCAAAACAACATCCTAAAGCCCTTCAGACCCTCTGAAACCTGTATGATCATTTACTCGTGTACGTAGTACAATCATCCCAGTTCACAACACAACAAGAAAAGCAAGGGTAAGCTAATGAAAAGAAATTTCATAACATACTTAATCCATGCAAAAAGAACCAATCAGACTACATTTATAATCATTTCTTTAAATGTTGTCATATACCAATTTCATCATTCATATAGCCCACACATGGATCTATTTTCAATCACAATCATTGGATTTTATTTAATCTATAACACTTTGATTTCATTTCAATCACACTGACTACACATGAATTCATCGTCTTCCAGAAGACTCATTAAGTATGCCCCTACCAGAGACTAACATCCAATCCATACATCAAGGACCGGGATAAGTTCAAACATCCAATACCAAGTGTCTAGAGCGGGACCCAGTGTGTATGAACTCCTTCATCAACTTCTCACCACTTGATATCTTAGTCTATATGAGTTAGATCATCTGTTAAGTTAGAGGATCTCTATTAAACATATGATTTTCATACTTAAAGTACCATCAAACAATAACTCATACATTATCTCAAATGTATGACATCAATCTCATACATATTTAATCATTCATATACAATACATATCAAAATCTCAAACAATATTTAACTTCCAAACTATCAAAATCTAATATTTATACATGTTCACACAATATAAAATCAAACAATTTTATCAAATAACATCTCTACAAGAGAAATTAAAACTTGGGACCACGTTTCTTCCACATCTAGATCTTCTAACCTAGGATACTATTGAAAGTTAAAGTTAGTTTTCCTTACCTTAATTGTTTGCTTTCCAAACAACCTCTAGAATTTTATCCCCTTGGTCTGTATAAGCTATATAAGTTATCCAAACAGAACATAAAGTCAATATATAGTAGAATAAGTTGAGAGGATTAATTTTCTCAACTGATCCACCAAGATTGATGATTAAATTCTAAAACAATAGATAATAAATGATCTTTAGAGAAAAATGAACTTATTCTATTTGAAAATCTGATGAGCTACATTGGTGGTTATGTGTTTCTTTCTTCTTCTTTTTTTCCTTTTTTTTACGTTGTTAAACTTATTCTCCAATGCACCCTAATTAAGAGTATGCAATGAATCATAATTAACGCTGAATGTACTAAGTCACTAACTATTACCAGATCCAATTTAATAACATTTATTAGAAGAATTAACTAAAATTAAGTTTATTAGTTTGACTTTTTGCTATTTGGTAGTATTTTTTATGAACCCACTGGTCTGGAGATTCATTTAAGTATTCATTAGTTTGACTTTTTCCTATTTGGCAGTATTTTTTATATAAAGATTCATTTATGTATTCATGAAACAAATTTAAGCTAAAAATCAATCTTGAAGAAACTAAATAATAAAATTATTAAATAGAAATTTTTGAGAAAAAAATAATTAATTATCATATTAGTTAAACTAAAAAATTTATTAATATCTAGATAATTTCTATTATTAATAAAATTTATAAATTAATTTTTAAATTAATTTTTAATTCGTTAGAATATTTTTAGCTATAGAATAACTAAAATTTTAGTAACTAATTTGATACTTTAAAAACTAATTTAAATTTTTTATTAATAATAAAAATTATTTTAGAAATTAATAATTTCTAAAAAATAGTATATAATTTAGTTATATAGTAATTAATTATTTTTTTCTCTAAAATTATATTTCTCTTTAATGATTATCTTATAGTGATATAAAATCAATTTTATAAATTAAGTTATTTATAAACTAGTTATAATGTAATATATATATATATATATATATTTATATATGAATAAGCTTATTTAAATATACCTTAATATATAAATATAAAACATTTGATATTTAGCAAAATTTAAAGGGACTTGTAATATTAGATAAAATAGAAAATAAAATATGCAAAAACAAAAGTGGAAATATTTTATAAAGTACTCATCTTACAAGAGTGCAATTTTAATCATTTAATTTTTATTTTTTAAATCACTGGTGTGCTCAGATTTCAATTTCAATGAAACATCAACTTTTGTTCCCCTTTATAAAAAAAATCAAACTTTGTTCCTTGTTCTCAAATTTCTTCATATCACAGTAGTGTGATTAGTAATTTTAGTATAATTGTTTAAACAAGTTATATATTGTTAGTAAAAATTATGTATTTATTGAAAGAGTGGATTTTTTTTAATAAAGTTAATTTAAAAATAATATATTTATTGTTATCTTTATTAAGTTTGAAACAATATTATGAGTTTGAGGAAGTACTCATTTAAAAAATTAAAAAAAAATGGAAATCATTGAATAAAAACTTGATTGATTAATGTTTTAGGTTTGTTGAGAAGTCAACAACCATAAACTGATATAATAAATAACATTTATTAGAATAATGAGCAGCAATAACATATAGATAGTGGTTAAGTATCATGTGTAAGAATGAAAGGAGAAGAAAAAGTAATAAATATGATGAATTGATCTATGAAAAGAAAGAAAGAAAAATAGATAAAGAAATAAAGTGAAGTCTTGGATGTCAACTTATTTAAAAGGAAAAAATTCTTTTGACATTACTATTTAAAAATACATATATTCTACAACTATTTTATAAAACAAAATATTATATTATAATAAAATAATATTTTTTTAGACATCAAATGAATGTAATTAATATCAACCTACCATTGTCCTACTTAGAATGACACGCTTCAGATACATAACATGAATTTTAATAAATAAAATAAAATATATATTAATAATAACTTTAATTCAATAAAATATTCTTTTTACATTTTAAAGTAATAGTTTTTTTTAACACTCTAAGATGTATAATGATCTCATAATAGTCAATTGTACAAATATAATATATATATATATATATATATTAGATATTTAATCTTTTAGGTCATTTTAAAGTGAGCTACTTGGTTTTATAACATATTAAATATAATTATAAAAAAAATTAATTACTAACTTAAGAAAAAATAAGTCATCAAATAGAAGATAATTATATATAAATTACTTTTATAAATAGAAGTATAATTCAATCTACAATTATTAGTTTATTTAATTATAGATCAATCAATGAATTTAAATATAAATAAATATAATAACAAAGTAGATCAAGTAGACAAGTTATTCTATTAACTTGTCGTAATTTGGTGAGTTACGTTCTTATTTTCAATATGTCAAACATTTTATTGTAATTAAAAATTAGAATAAAGAATAGTTTAAGAGAATTATTTTTTATAATATAAATTATTTATCAAAATAGTAATTTGTAAGCTTAAATTCTTATTCATTATGACTATTTTTTGTAATATAATTTCAGTTGGGTAAATAATTGAAAAACTAAAACAACAATCTGAAACTGCTATAGTGTTGCAATTCATCAACCATAAACTGATATGATTCATTAGTACAAAACAAAATGAACAACATCATGAACTACCTTAATGTAATGTTTTTTTTTCCACCTACAAAATCAGACTATCCATTATTGCTTTTGCAGAATTGATGACACATTCCATTCAAACAAACACCCATTAAAATTTCCGCCAAAAAAGGTGGTTAGTTGGGAAGGCACACAGCACTTCTTCCTAAACCTAACATTTTATCTCAGACACTTACACTTCAAATTCCAAATTCCACAGCTTTCACTTTCTTTATAAAACAAACAAACACACAGCCACCTCACACTACTTCCCCACTCTTTGCATCCAAACAGGCCCCAAAACAAAGAGAGGGAAATTACACTTCCATGGCCTCTTCACACCCTACCAATGTGGGAATCCTTGCCATGGACATCTACTTCCCTCCCAGCTGCGTCACCCAGGTCTCTAATTGTGTTTTTTTGTCATAAAGACCTGATTTTTAAACTTAGTTTTGTGTTTTGTGCTGTAAAGCTGCGATTTTTATCGTTTGTCTGGTTGTCTTGTGTGCTTTGTTTTGTGGGTTGTGCAGGAAGCTTTGGAGGGTCATGATGGGGTGAGCAAAGGGAAATACACTATTGGGCTTGGACAGGATTGCATGGCCTTCTGCTCTGAGGTTGAAGATGTTATCTCAATGAGGTCGGTTACAATTTTGCTTAAACAATAAGCATTTCCTAGTTATAATTGTTTCTTCTAGTTAATAGTTTAATTATTGCGGTGACTACACTTTTGGTACCTTTAGTTTTGAGTGTGTAGAGAAACTTTTCTATGAGGTAAAATGAAGAAACAAAAAAGTTTCTTCTTAAGTTAAAGTTAACTAGTGCTTAAACTAACTTCTAGAAGCCCCTGACGTAACTTCTCTAAATTCATATTTTTAATTCGTGTACAAGTTACTTTTAGTTTGTGGAGAAGTTCATTTTTTTATCTCTCTCCTAGAAATGCTTATGGAGGAGTGTGCCCTATTTTGATTTTCTTCTGCTTAAACATCTTAAATTATTATTTTCATTTTCTATCCAAGTGTTTGAGAGGTTACAAAGAACTTGGGTTTTGAAGTAGTTTTGAAATTTTAGAAGTAAAAATTTGGAGTACTATAGGGGGTGAGATTAGGATTTAAAAAGGTGGAAAATTGAGTTTTTTTTTTCTTATAAATTTTGTGGTCAAAGTTGAAAATTTAGCTGGTGAGATTTGTGCAAAAGAAGGTTTAAAACAATGTGATTGATGATTTGAACTTTGGGGTTTTAGGTAGAAGAAAACTAACAGAGGGGCCAGATTTGCTCAATTTTAAAGTATAGGTTAATCACTGGGGTTTAAAGAGCATGTTAAAGTAAGTGTTCTAAAGAGTGCGTTACTAGGATTCCTCAAATAGAAAATGTAGTTTCTCTGTTTTTGTGATACTGTTTACTGGGAGGTTTTTCTGATAAGTCTAACGTGGTTCTTTTTTGGGGGTATTTAATTCATGTTTTTGTACTTGATCTATGTCCTGGACTTCTATAATACTATAATACACATCTTTCCTGCACTTACTACAATATTTTTCTTTTAAACTTTGAATTTGCAGCTTGACAGTAGTTGCTTCACTTCTTGAAAAATTTAATGTTGATCCAAAGCAGATTGGACGCTTGGAGGTTGGGAGTGAAACTGTCATTGATAAAAGCAAATCCATTAAGACCTTTCTGATGCAAGTTTTTGAGGTAAATCATTCTGTTTTGATGGTGACTATTGAGTGTTGTTGACTCTCACCTTCTAAGGTTATTAGGTTTTACAGCTTTATACTAGTTTTGCTGTATTGATAGGATCCTGTGGCTTGATACCTCTTGTGGGATGACCTGGAGTGTGACAGGATTTAATCCCTTCATTTTGTGTCCATAGGCACATAAAAATGAAAAGGGAGTTGTTTCTTGATATAGATTTTGTAATTGCTTTCCTATTTTTTTATTTTTTGAAGAAGAATCAAAATTAGAAAGGAACAAAAGGAAAGAAATCTGCATCTGTGCTTATGTGATATCTGCATCTTATACTTATTCATGCAACAATCAGGCGAGTGGTAATACTGACATCGAAGGTGTTGATTCAACCAATGCGTGCTATGGAGGAACAGCGGCTTTGTTCAACTGTGTGAATTGGGTGGAGAGTAGTTCATGGGATGGACGTTATGGACTTGTTGTATGTACAGACAGTGCGGTATGAACTCCTGGCAAACATTAATCTTTCTTTTCCTCATTTCTTTTGCTACTGATTTACTACTTTATGCTTAAGAAAATTACAATTGTTATATTTTCATCAATTTTTTTATTTTTTAATAATATTAGTGACATAATTGTATGCATGTTAGAGCCTCTGACCGACTCTAGCATCTAAGATATATATGCTGAGATTCAAATTTAAGTACCTTAGATTTCACATAATGAGGCAGGAGGGTTGCATGTGTTGCCTTGTAGTAAACTCCTATTTCCAGATGTTGTCCTCAAGAACTTAAATTGCATACATTTTGGTGGGGGAGAATAATATAATTTTCTCTTGCTTTATTAATGAAACATAACCATTAAAAAGACCCAGCAAAGTATGAACTTCAGAAGCTATATATTGTTTAAGTTTATAGTTGAATTTCATCCATAGTTAGTTTACCAAGATATTGCTTTTACAAGAAAGCCTGCAACACGAGTTTGTTTGAATGTCTATACCATGTCCCATCACTTGTTCTACTTGACTACTATTATAGTTATGTTCCTTTCCCTTCAGATGTTGAAATCAATTGCAAATTGTACAGAGTATCAAACAGTTTATTAGCCTTGTTTCAGGTATATGCAGAAGGACCTGCTCGTCCCACTGGAGGAGCAGCTGCAATTGCCATGCTTGTAGGGCCAGATGCTCCTATTGCTTTTGAAAGCAAACTCAGAGGCAGTCACATGTCTCATGCATATGATTTTTACAAGCCAAATCTTGCTAGTGAATATCCAGTAATGATTTGTCACCTTCTCACTTTAATTTTATTTGCACCATAGCTGTATTAATAAGAGTGTCTTAGTTTTTGTTGAAATTCTTATGTTCTTTCAGTAAGAAAAACTTCTCCACGGTGAAAGTATTTCCAAATTCCAGTATTACATTTTGTTTTTCTTCCCTGTTTTGTGTTCTATATTTTATTTGAAATATTGACAAACAAAATAAAAGGAGGATTGTAATTGAAAAAGGAATAACTTTGTGAACAAAATCGATAATTTGTACACTAGTCCTCTCTTCATATTGGTTACCGGGATCCCTTTCCACCCACTTGTAACAAATTATAAATTTCACATGCATTACCAATGATTTTACAGAACAGCTAAAGTTCACGAACACTGATTTTTAGCGCTGCTTTATATATGTATGTATGTATCTTAAATAGCTATAAAGATTGCCATTTGATTGAATTTTGTTCAACTAGTCTATCTCAGTTTGCACACATAAGTAGTTAAACATGTTTAGATTTGAATCTCTTTTACACCAATCCTTGCTATTATGCTTTAGTGCCTGTTGTGCTTACTGTTAATCATCTAAAAGTTCAGCACATATGAAGACATCTTTTTCTTTATTTTTAATTGGTCATTTTCTTGCTATAGGTTGTTGATGGAAAACTCTCACAGACCTGTTATCTCATGGCACTTGATTCCTGTTATCGGATTTTTTGTGAGAAGTAAGTTTAGACTGCACAAAATAGCCATTTTGAATTTTTCTTTTTGGTTTCAAATTCTCATTATGTTCTTCCATATACAGATTTGAAAAATTGGAGGGGAGGCCTTTTTCAATATCAGATTCTGATTATTTTGTGTTTCATTCTCCATATAACAAGGTAATTGTCATGCAGGAATTTTTTCACCTATTTGGAATGAAAACGAAAAGGCAGAGAAGTATGTCATAACACGACCTACAATGACTTTCTACATAATTGCTTTCTTGATGTATTGCAGCTTGTGCAGAAAAGTTTTGGCCGGCTATACTTTAATGACTTCATGAGAAATCTCAGGTTTTTGTATCTGCTACCTTATATTTGATGCATTTTTAATTCAAGGTTTCAAGCATAGAATGCCATTGATCCTTTTGACAAGATAACTGTTACTTCTACCTTTAAGATATTTGCTGTTTGTAATAAGCCAGTAGGAGCCTTGCACTTGAGATTTCAATTGAATATACTGATCAGTTTTTCTTTCACAAAATTCACCGGTGTTTACTAGAAAAAAGAAAAGCTTATTGAACCATGAAACACTAACAACTCCTGGAAAACTGCAGTATATGAAACGTAGAAAATACTCTGCTAGTTTTAAGTTAACGTCTTTGGATCCTAATTTTCTTTTATCAAATATGTTGTTTGGTGCCAGTTTCGTTGATGAAGCTGCCAGGGAAACCCTTGCACCATATGCTTCCTTATCTAGTGATGAGAGTTATCAAAGTCGTGAACTTGAAAAGGTAGCTACTCTTGTGTTTGAGTTTTTGAAATTTGAATCTTGTTTTATGATTGCTTGAATGGAACTCTTAAATGGTTTTTGATCATTGTGATTCATTAGGCAAACCAGCAAGCTGCCAAACATGTATATGATGCAAAAGTGCAGCCCAGCACACTAATCCCAAAGCAAGTTGGTAACATGTACACTGCATCACTTTATGCAGCATTTGCATCTCTTCTTCATAATAAAAACACTTCATTGGTAATTTTCCCTCTGTCCTGAACTGCATCTTTCCCATGGACAATGGCTAATTCTAAATTTCTCACCAGGGTTGTCTTTCAATGTGCAGGTGGGTAAACGGGTGGTTATGTTTTCATATGGAAGTGGTTTAACAGCTACAATGTTCTCTGTCCACCTTCAAGAAGGTCAGCATCCGTTTAACTTGTCAAACATTGTAACCGTGATGAATGTTTCGGACAAGTTGAAGCAGAGACTTGAGGTATGCAGTTTTTATAAGCTATAGTTTATGATATTTGAATTTGGGCTTTTATATAAAGCTATCATTCATTATGAAACTACACATATAGATACGTTGACATCTTCAATAGGTGCATGAATGCTGTCATGACAACTTGTATTTGACATAAAAATTTAGCAATACAAATGATAGCCGGCACAAAGAAAAACTTTTAGTGTAAGTAAAATACGACTATATGGAACTTATCTCCTACTACTACACTCTATGAAAGTTTTGAAAATCTTGCACTTCTGTTCATGTTGGATTGAATTTTGCAAATCCTTCATGCCTATATATACTAAAAATAAGCTATACAATTATACATGAAACATCTTCATCATTAACCATATGTATGAATGAGAAAATGAATCTGACTTAGTTAAAATTACCTTTTTTTATCAGAGTTAAAATTAGCTTATGCATAAGCTAATTTACAGAAACTCTTTTACATAGCTTTTTAAAAAATTATTTTTAATTATACATAAGCTAATTTTAGCTTATGGAGAAGTCAATTTCATTTTTTCTCTTCATATTTTTCTTTCTTTTAAAAGTCCTTATGGAGAAGTTCATCCAAACAAGTCCTCAGGTACAAAGGATTTGTAACATTTAATCCAACAAGATTAGAAGGGCAAGATATTCAAAACATTTAAAGAGCATAGTTGTGATAGATAAGTTGTGTAACTAAATTTTTCTTACTATAATAAGATACTTCTTTGCTATCCTTTGTATAGTTAAATCTTGTCACAACAAATAGGTATTAGAGCTATGACATTTGTGATGTTCAATGTTGACAAATTTACTGGAAAGTAACTTAATTTTAAATTAAATGCATGACCTTGGATCTGTTTGGCCGGTAAGGTACTGAAGTGTATGATTACATGCATTATCCCAAAAGAAAAGGAAATTAGCATTTCTAGTATTTCTTACAAACACTACAGACCTGATTTACCTTGGCAACCTTTAGGAGAGATTTTGGTATTCTATGTACTAGCAAATCCATTTTGGTTGTTGTGCCTCATATAGTGTTCTATGCTAGCAGATCTGTGAAGTTTATTTATTTTCAGAAGGCCAAAAAATGGTGTGATAGTTTTGAAATTGATCTATCTCATACAGAATAATGAAGAATATGTACAAGTCTGTTATTATTGAATGTGGGTTCAGAAAGCTGGTTGATAAAACCAAAGGATGAACAAGATTCATAACATTGGTTTATAGAAGTACTAAAGTTGAAATTTCTTGATGACATTTGGAAAGGAACTTGTGCAGTTTGAAAGAAAAACCTCATGGATTCATGTTATTTCAACATGTCAATGGCTTTCAACATATCTCCTTTAACAAAACAATGTTGTGTTGCAGATTCCTCCTGAAAAGTTTGTTGAAACATTGAAGATCATGGAGCAGCGTTATGGGGGTAAGGACTTTGTGACAAGCAAGGACTGCAGCTACTTGCCTCCAGGCACCTTCTATCTCACCAATGTTGATTCTATGTACAGGAGATATTATGCCAAGAAGGACAAGGTGATTGGTTAGTTTATATGTCCAAATTTAGAGTTAAAATGTATTTTCTTATGCTTCAACTGTATTTGATCTCTCAAAAGCTTATTTATCAAATTGTTTATAAGATGATGTTTTCATTTTTTTTTTCCATGTGGTGCTCAGGTTTATCCAAAATAAGAACAAGTTTATATGCAATTGTTAATTGTTTAAAATAAAAATTATTAACTCAATTTTATAAAATTAGTTTGTATTCATTTATATATTATGAATTATGAAATGTTCTTATATTTGGTCCATGTAAGATATTTCAACTAGTTATTCACGAGAATTAATAAAATAATTTTTTATTTATTAATTTGCTATGGTATTGTAGTTGAGAAAAAAAGGAAAATATTATGAATGTCGTTTTATGGTATGAACTTTATTTTATTTATTTTTAAATGAATTGAATTTTCTCATGTTATTAATAGGATATGATCAAAGGAGATAAATTCTATTTATTTTTTCCTCTTATGTTGTTTGAGAGACAATCCTCTAATTTTTTTATCCCTACATTTTTTTTTTCATTTTTACTTTAAACACTGTACTTTTTCTCATTAGATTTGATGGACAAAGCACTACTGATAATATTGAATCTGATTTAATAAGAACAAAGAAAAGCAAAAACATTCTTAACTAAGAACCTTAAGCTTTAGACGTTTAAATAATAAATAAATAAATCTTAAAAAATAACATAAAAAAGGGGTCTAGTAATTGAACGCATTTATCAAGAGTTATTAAATGTATTTGCTGTTTGTTACCAACCTTTAATGCATTGAATAATTGGAAGTGGGAATAAGGAATAAAATATATTAATTTGATAAATTACCTAAAATATAATGGAGAATTAGAAGTACGATTGATTAAAAAATCAATAAAATTCTATAATAATATTATAAAATCATGGAATGATTAATATAAAAAAAAATACACAGTAGTTGTTGATTAATTTTTTTAAAAGCATAATATATATATTTCATAAGAGACAATATTGTTCGAATTCAAGAAACACAATCTCTATAAAATATTCAATGCAAATAGTATGGTAATACTACAATAAAAATTATTAAATAATAATAAAGATAAAAATAATTAGTCAATATATTAACTAAATTAGATAGATTAAAAAATTATTTATATCTAAATTAGTTTTTATTATTAATAAAAATTTATAAAATAATTTTTAAGTTTGTATTTAAATTACATACCTAATTTTTAACAAATAATTTTTTAATTTTAAATTAGGATATAAAAGACTAATAGAAACTAATTTAGAATATAAAGTAAGATGGCAAAGCGGGGCGGGCTGTGCGGGCCAGCCCGCCGCCCGCTGGTAAAAAACGCGGGGCGGGCTGACCTTTTCAACCCGCTAACCCGCATTAGCCCGCGCGGGCCAGCAGCGGGGCGGGGCGGGCTGGCCCGCTAACCCGGAAGAAAAAAAAAATGGATGAAAGTTCTTCTAAGGTGGCATCCAATGTTATTGAAATGGAAGAATGTCAATAATGTTTATGTTTAATGTTTTTGAATTAATGTTTATGTTTAATGTTTTGGAATTAGGTA
>Ga0123342_1006146_pt1 | contig 16847 bp, 6 predicted proteins | sample Turbeawhitnodule_FD_89960 | JGI IMG/M metagenome (GOLD analysis project Ga0123342, IMG submission 89960) | Root nodule microbial communities of legume samples collected from Mexico - Turtle bean Mexico white nodule | ecosystem: Host-associated > Plants > Roots > Nodule | place: Mexico: Nepantla... | reverse complement strand
ATTATGGAACATGGTCCCCAAATATCAAAGTGTACAAGATCAAAAATAGCAGAGGTAACAGTATTACTTAAAGTGAAAGGAAGTTTTATCTGTTTTGCACGACTACAAGTGTCACATACATGATGAGTATCAACAGTAATAAAAGAGTATTGTTTGCTTAAGACATGTAAACTTTCATGTGAAGGGTGTCCTAGTCTATAATGCCATAGTGTTTTGTCTGTGATATTACAATTAATAAAAGGAGCAAAACAATGCGGTTTAGAATGACTAGAAGCAGACAAGGTAGTGACAAGGTACAAGCCAGCGGTGGCTTTAACTGTACCAATCCTCTCTTGAGTGAGATTGTCTTGTATAATGCAGTAGGTTGAAGTGAAAGTTAAAGTGCATTTAAGTTGGTGTGTTAGTTTAGAAACAGATATTAAGTTTAATTGAAAATGAGACACGTATAACACATAAGACAAATAAAACTGATCAGAAAAACGTACTAAACCAGAATATGTGGCATAAACAGTTTGACCATTTGGAAAACTAATTAAGACAGGTTTAATTTTAGTATAAGTAGTAAAAACGTTCTACAACCCTTTTTTCTTTCGTGACTCCGTGTCATTCTTTTTCTTCTTTTTCCGTGTCTCTCAAACTAGGCTCTGCAGGGAGGGAAAAAACTTCAAGTTTCAACACCAAATCAACTTTTATATATATATATATATATATATATAAAATTAAATTAATTTATTAATTAAAATCTTAAAAAAGAAGGAATATAAATATAAAAAATCATTATACTAATTAATAATTTTCATAAAATAACTTATTACAAAATTACTCCAATAATTAAATAATTAAAATATTTATTCTAACTATATATTAGCCACAAATTTGGAAGAATAATTTGAATCTTTCGAAAGAAACATAGAACTAAAAAAAATGAGACGATGACAATACTAATGCATTAATGCACCCATCTCTTTTCACATGTTTCTTTGCCTAACAAGTTTTTTCATTGTGAGATATCAAAATATTAAAATTAAAATTTACTAATGAATGATGACAAGACTTATACTCTTTTTGACCCACATGAGAAGGTACTAGCAACACTTATATTACTCAGAAGTAACATTATTGCATCTATTTACTATACTTTATCAAACATTAACATCAACCTTAGAATTATTCTGCACAATGTCTAACTCACTGTAACAATGTGTGTGCTGTCAACCAATATGTTGAAAACCAGCTTCATGTAATACACGAGAGAAGAGTGGATGCTTTCTTTTTTGTGCAAGCACGCGATAAGCTATGCCTATGGCAGAAGAAATTAATATGGTACTCCAAAAGTGTTTTTTTTTTTGTTTTTATCATTTAGAAACTTTGAATTGTTATGTTTATTTTTTATTTTTAGTTTTAGTATTATCATGTTTTCCATTCAAATATGTCTGTCTTGTGATAAAAACAATGTCAATAAAAAGAACATGCTGAAGAGTTAGCCAATAAGTCACATTTTTCACAATAAAGGTAGGTTAAGTCACATGCTTCATTGTAACGGTGAAGCAGATTCAAGATGAGGGACCACGAGATGTTTACTGGTATGATGCAACAAATTCTACATATTTGTTGTTAGCCTTGTGAGGTAGCTCAACATTCATAAAAGGGAAGCAAACTTTTTAATGTAATCTCTATTGAATCATGAACAATTATGTGTAATCCAACAATTCAATTAAGAAGCATGACAGTGTAGAGTGTAGGTTGTATAAGGGTTGGGATACTAAACATTGTAGTGGAAAAAAATATAACTACCTAATTTTAAAACTAAAATATTGATTATGTTTCAAATTTATTTATTATTTAACATATTAAATATTTTATAGTTATAATAAATATAAATTAAAATTAATTAAATTATGCTATTTAATATTTAAAGATTGAAATTATAATTTTATTTTTATTTTAAATTTAGAAACCAAAACTATAATGAATCTGAATAGAACTACCATATTAAACATAAAAATGATAATTGTATTATAAAATATTAATAAAAAATAGAAAGATAATTATTATTAATACTGAAAATTATTATTAATATTACTAACATTAATTACCGAAATTTTTTGAATGAGCAAAATTTTCTTCTCATTCGATGGCATTATTGGATTTATATTCTTTTCTCCTAATCATTCACTGTTGTTGGAAAGCAAAGTAGCAATATTACTGTTGTTGGAAAGCAAAGAAGCAATATTGTTGAAGCAAAATTATTATATTTCAAATTATTCCCAGAAGAGCTTTGAACTCATTTTTTTTATGATCATTTGATAAAAAAATATTATTTGTTAAAATTTTAAAAATAATTAAAATAACAAAAAGATTATTATTACTTGAATAAAGTTTTGTTTTTTTTTCTCACTTACTAAAACTGGAAGATAAAATCTATGATTGACGGTGCGTGATGGACCAGGACAATACTAAAAGTAATTAAATGGCATGATACACTTTTTGAAATGGAATGCAATTAAAATGTATTACAAGTTTATAAATAATTGAAATTAGCACAAACAGGTGCATAATAAAGTTATTTAAGAGAGGAAAGAAATGATATGGTATTATATATATATATATATACCTGACAATTAAATGCTTAAAAATAATTAATATTTGACTTATTAATAATTCTATGTAAAAGTTTTCTATCACATACACTTATATATAACTTGATTATTTTAATTTTAAATTTTCATCTCTAGTTTTGTATCACACTATACATATAGAGGTGAGTGTTAGAGTTGCAGGCTAAGATGCACTACAAAATGTATGGATCACACTCATTGGAACAATAAATAGTGTGAAAAGTGACCGACATCACACTCATTAAGTACTCAAAATGGAGAATTACCTAAACCTAACTTTTACTTTAACTAACCTATTATGTCCACTCATAAATATTTGAAAAAGAAACAAACTTATTTAAAAAATTATTTCATATAGCAACTTTATTTAGGCAAACTGGCCCAAAGTTTTCTAGAAAAGGTGGTGGAGATATTATAAAACGGGGTGACGAATAGCAAAACTGCTGGGCTAGGCATGATTGGTAGTTCGAATATAAACTCATAGGTGATAAATAGTATCTTTAGGGATAGCCGAATGGAAGAAGCACCACAAATTTCTCCCATTCACAAAATAAATAATTATAAAAGTCAAAGATAATTTTTGAAAAATGCTAAGTTTGTGTCAATGAGAGATTGAATTTTAAAAAAGTGTACCCAGCAAAGATTATCCTTATCTTATATATTTCCATTTATATCCAAAAAATAATCACGTGATTCTTACTATTAAAGAGAATTTGGTGTAAAGAAGTTTCATATTTATTATAAATTTTACTTCATTTTTATATTAAATTACATGACACGTATGGTCATACAAGTGTCTAAAATTTATTTAAGCATAATGTCAAAATGGTTGCACGGAAAGGGCCCACACTTTTCAGAGGAAATGAAAGTTTTTGGTGTATAAATAAAATGGGGTGATTCAAATAGAAAATTCTTGCCCAATCGAAAGACCCAAGTTTTCTAGAAAAGGTGGTGGATATAGTATAAACTGGGTGAGGAATGTCCCTACCATGCTTTTAGGGATGGTAGTGTGGATATAAAATCTATGGCTGTAAATAGTAACTATTGGTATTCGTATTGAAACAAGACAGTTTCTTCCTGCATTCCTATATTTTTCTTCCTGCACCCCCACAAGGTTGCGCAAAGACAAAACTGTCCCTATATAAACTGTACATTTTTTTTTGTATTCTGGATTATAAAATCCGGTAAATTTTCGGGTTGACGCTTCTGGTAAATTTTCAGATTGACGCATTCGGTAATCTCCAGGATTGATGCTTCCGGTAGTACATGAATGTAGTGTTAATCCAAAATAAAAAAATGCAAAACATCCATAATTGAAAAAACCATTCTGGATCCACCAATCCGTAATTCAAAATATGCATTCCAGATTCAGAAATTCATAATTGAAAAAAATCATTCCGAATCCACCAATCCGTAATAGAAAGTAGGTTTTTGGATTCAACAATCTGGAAATCAATAATTTATGCAAACTTTGTTTCCGGAACACCTCTTCATCCAGAATGCAACATGATTCACTTCCAAATTGATGAATCCGTAGCACACTCCCAAATCCCGAAATTGTGGGGGTCAGTTGCGGAATTTATAAAATTGTGGGGGTGCAGGAAGAAAAATGTAGGGGTGCAGGCTATTTTGATATATTCTGTTGTTGGGGGCCCAAAAGACAAGTTGGACCAAAGTGACATATTTTGATGCTGTTACTGTGAAGGCTATTTTCTGTTTCCCGCCATTTCCCGCGAAAACAGAGTGAAAAACCCAATTAAATTTCTGCAGACAAGATCGATAGATGGTGTTTGGTAGAAGGAGAGTGAACAGTGAGAAGTAAGAAAAATGGAGGGAAAAGGAACAGCAACCGCCACAGGTTGTTACAAGTGCGGCCGACCTGGTCACTGGTCACGAGATTGTCCTTTCTCTGCTCCCAATCCCAATCCAAACCCTAACACCTCCACCGATCCCACTTCTACTCCTTCTTCCTCTTCTTTCAAGCCCAGATCCGCCGCCGAAAAGCCCAAGAAACTCCCCCGAGCAAAGCCCAAACTAACACCGGAGATTCTTCTCTCCGACGAAGGCCTTGGTTACGTCCTTCGTTATTTTCCTCACCAGTTCAAATACCGTGGTCGCGGCCACGAGGTGATTTCCTGTTTCAGTTAATCTCAATCACTTTTTTTTTTTTTTTAATTCAATGCGCGCCGTTTGCAATTTGAGCCAGCGTTAGTGTATGCGTTTTCTTTTCTTTCTAAAATTTTGTGCTCTCTCTTCGTTACGCGTGCTCATTGGTACTTTCTTGTCGTAACTGGCTCGGTTTGCTTTTGGACCACTCCTTTGAATTGTTTTATGATGCGTGCGCTTTTTTATAGGTTCGTGATTTGGGTAACCTGCTTCAGCTGTACACCGAATGGCACTCTCGCTTGCTTCCTTATTACTCTTTCAATCAGTTTATTCATAAAGTGGAGAAAGTTGCTGCTACCAGGCGTGTCAAGGTACTGTTTCTCCTCACTATATTTTTTCAAACTGTGTGTCATCGTGTATTTGTTTAATTATAGATGTTGACATGCAACTATGCGTCAATATAGAGACAGATAAAAGGAGTAGTAGATAGGTCATATCATACCGTTGGTTGTCTGTGACACAAGTCTAAGAATTGCACTCATGCTGTTACCATTTTGTAAAATTGATTTAATCAACTTGGCTGCTAAATTATTCCTAATTATCATGTTGAGAAGTCTACTATATTTTTATTTTATGATATATTTATGGAATTGAAAGAATCTTGGATCGTGGTAAAGTTTTTTTTACTACGATGATAATGGATTTGGTAAAATACGTGGACAGAATTTGTTCTATGTTAAGCACAATGCTTCTAGAATCTTTAGTGTAATATAGAAGTTTGAGATTTGTGTTTCAAAGAATTCCATAGCTGTCCAAGAGCCCAATGTTAAAAGTATTGTTGCTATAAACTAATGATTGAAGTGGCTAACATCCATTGCCCATGGTAAGCAAAATGCACATCAAAGGGAACAATCATCATGGGTACTTTCTTGGAAGTAGTTCTTTGTTGCTGAAAATGTACATATTAGCTTTTTATTCGTGCAAAGAGGATGATACTTCTTTAATCTATGAACACATCATCTATGTTTGTAGAACTGTTTGCCGTAAAAGATTTTCATTCAATACCTGTTTTTGAAATCAGCTGATACATACATGAATTAAAATATGAATTTCTTCATTTCATCTGGTGTTTCTTTTATATGAAGTCTCTGTGTTTGTATTTGTTGAGAGGCTGTGTCTGTTACATGTACACGTGCTTGCATTGTATGAGTGATACGATGTATACCTCCAGTTTTCAATCTTCACAAAAAAGGGATTCTTAGTGACCATCAGTTAACTTTTTCTCCTGTTCTATAAGCAGACATGCCTTGGAGAATTGAGAGAAAGAGTTGCAAGTGGTGGAGATCCAACAAAACTGCGTGAACCACTGGTTGTGCATGACATTCCAATTGATGAACACGGTATCTACTTCACCTTAATTTTGCTACCATGGTCTCAAGATACATTAGTCTTGTTGGTTTTAAGTTTGAACTTATGTTCTAATGGATGTGTGATTATAAATTAATTATATAGTACAACACTTAGTATAGGACATACAATTTTTTGCATGTTATTTTCAGCTAGGATCAATTATCAATTCAAATAGTTGATGGTGTTCGAAGTACGGTTAATGAGTACCGCTGATTGACTTAATCAGCTCTGTATTTAGTTATTCAGATATAGTTTTTACTTAGAAATAATTTCTTTTAAGTTTCGTTTTCGTCAAGCATATGTGTATCTCTTAAATGTTAAATTGCACAAATCGACAATTTGATCCAACTTCACCAATTATAGGTTCGATCTTTAATTTTGAAACAAACTTCCCCATAACTCATTGCAATCACAGGGCAGCCGTCTGATTCAATATAATTCACTGGAACATTGTTATGATTATTGACTAGATTTAGTTAGTTAGGTTGTATTTATTTAGATACTCATGCATTTTTCTAAATTTTTCCTTTAGGATTTGCTGGATCTGCTGAAGATGGGGGCGCAAATCTTCAAGAGAAAGATGTGTTTGCGGATTCTGAAAATATTACTGACATTCAGGAAGACATGCTTAATGATATATATGATAAAGCTACCGAAGTAAGTTAATTTACATTAGACAAAATTAGTTCTTTTATAATGTGATATGTTTTAATGTATCTGTAAAAACAACTTTGAATGTTTTGCTTGGTGAAAGAAACCCTATCAACAGTATTTATCTAAACCAATCAGGAATATGAAATTATCTCTTTAGGATACTGGTTCTGACAAATTTGTCAGAAGATTATGAGTGATCTGAATTATAGTGAAAAAAAGCTAATCGCAGTTCAGTTATCCTTGTCCAGTGGTATGCAGAAGTAAAAACCTAAAACAAATCAGAGTGTAGCTTATTTTCTTTTACATTTCTTTCTCTTCATGTCTGTTAATTCGTATTTACCTTTTCAATCAAACCAAAAGTTGTAACAAGGAGCCTATGTCAGTCTTAATGACATAATCCACCTTCCTATTTTATTACAGGAACCTTCTCAGTCCACGGACAATGTGATTGGCACTAGCATGGCTTCAAAAAGTAACGCAACCGAAAACACAGCAGAGGAAGTCCAAAATAATGGATCCAGCCAGTCTGGCAAAGCTGAGATAACAGAAGATCAGAGAGCTCGTATGGAAGCAAATAGATTGAAGGCACTGCAAAGGCGTGCTGCTCGAGCTCCCTCATCACAAGCCCCCTAACTTTGATCTCAATTGTAAATAAAAACCATTATTTATCGTTGTTTCGCACCTGTTTAGTTGGTCTTAAGTCCCCCATTTTGTTAAATAGTTCATTGTTTTTGGTTTGGTGACTGTTATATGAACAGTGAATCGATTCCTGCCGATATAGCTTAATGTTTAAGTTTTAAGCGGCGAACTTGTTTTATTTGTTAAGGGGCACTCTATCCGTATTTGGAGACGTTACATTGACAGTGTCAATCACTTCCAAGACCAGCAGACAGTGTTACCTACATGTAAAGAGTGTTTCTTTTTTTTTTACCTCAGTTGTCTAGTAACACTTATCATTCTGAAAATTTAGAAAAATTCAAACTGAAATAAGTGAAGATGTCCAAGAAAATTGTGGAGTAGAGAGTTGGAACCATGTAGAAATTAGTTAACAACTTGCCATAACAATATTTGAGTGAAAATCACATATCATTATGGAACAAGAATTATTAGATAATTCTGATATATTCATCGTCATGGAATTCAATTTTGTAGGTGATCTAAGCCGCGAGATTTAGCTCCGTATGAGAAGCCGCGGTCCAATGGATTTGTATTGAATTGGGCTGGATTTTCATTTCAGACTCGCTTCTCAAATAAAAAATGCGTAGTTGTTTCGTGAATCCTAAAAATTTCTGATGCATGGGGTTGATCCAACTCACTCTTACACACAGTGTGTGTTTGTTTATATATATATATTTAGAAGATATGTTAACCAGAAATTACTGAAAGGAGCATTATCAATGCATTCTTAATAACAAAATAAGTAGCTATAGGAAGGTTGGAATTTCCGTGAACAAATATGCTCCATGTTTATATCATCCGCACAATAAATCTGTAATAAATTTAGAATTCAAGGAGAGTTATCAATTATAGCATCATAGGTGCCACAAATTCAACCACTTTAGAATTAAAATCGTCTTTAGCGTCTTCCAATGGCAGAGGAGCTTCCTCATTCGAAGATTTGGGTTTTACAGCAATTATTGGTGTGTCTGTGTATTCAACTTAGACGCTCATGTTTGTATCTCACTTTTTCCGTTTCCTTTTCTAGATTTTTTGCACACACTCGCAATAAAATCTACCAAATCCATGTCAAGGATATATTGGTTCACTATTTAGTTGAAGACAAAAGGACAAACTAACTTATTTAGTTTATAGTTGTACTAGTTGATCTCGAACCTAACATTTGGTATCAAAGGTCGACTATCCAAAATAAATGTATTAGAGTAAAATAAAAAGATTAGGTAATTTTATTTTAAATTATGATATAGGTTAAATATGAGGGGTTTTGACCATCATGAGACTTTTTTTCCATTTTTACCAAAATGGGATCGTTTTAAAAAAAGTTACAAATTTGGACAAGTCGTGCCAACTTGTCACGACTTCATATGTAGAAGTTGTCTCAAATTGGCACGACTTTGTCACGTCAGCCTGAAGTCGTGCTAAGTTGGCACGACTTCTGCCAGGTCAACCCCTGAAGTCGTGTCAACTTGGCACGAGTTTGTCCACTTCATATATATATATATATATTATTTTTTATTTTTTTTGTAAAATTTTCTTATTTATATATTGAGTAGTAAGTTATGTAATGTTTAAAATTAATTTGATACATAATTTTCTAAGGGTATTAGTTTTAAGCAATAAAAAAATGAATAATTGTGTATGGATCATGTTTGACGGTAATGTGATATATTAATTTGGTTATTAGATTAATAAAAAAATATTAAAAACAAAAAAAATGTTCATATTGCAGAATCGAATGTCACAATAGAAGCAATTGTCCGCACAAACAAGCTTGATAATAAAATTCAATTTCAAGTTTGATTATTAATTTCCTCATGTTCTTTACCTAAGTACTTATTCCTTCATAAAAAAAATATTTATCAAATTAATTTCAAATATTACATAACTTATAATTTTAATTATAATTAAATAATTATAATATATATTTATTTAAAAAAAGATTTTTTTAAAAATATGATGTGGACAAAGTCGTGCCAACTTGACACGACTTGCCTCAAATTTATAATTTTTTTGATAATGACCCCATTTTGGTAAAAACAAAAAAAAAGGTCTCATAATAGTTAAAAAATCTAAATATGATCCATCAATAATATAACACATTACAAACTCTATAAACAATGCATAACATGAAAGTTTTGATAATAATAATAAAAAATCTATAAACAAGTATGTTATAGAAGAATAAAGTACATTTTTATTATGATATTAATCATCTTTAAATGCTGAATACTCATTTAAGCATCATAGAACTTTTTACAGATACATTATTGATCGAGAGATGAAATCTGAACACAAAAAGATAAGGAAGGAAAACATGACCGAAGAAGAAAAATCAATTTTCAAATTGATGAGTTTCTATCTAGTTATACAAGTAGAACAACCAAATCAAATAATAGGTTATGTAAACAAAAATAAAATATATTTAAAACCCGAATAAAATAATTTTTTAATAGATACTCAATAATTAAGACTCATATTTATTTTTATCTTATTTTTACATAAATAAATAAATAATTATTTCTCCTCACTAATTTGACCTTGCCGTTTTGGGCCGGATCTGTAACTTAATGTAGTTTTTCCTAAATACAGGAAGCCGGCAGAAAATTGGAATAGAATATTCACATTCTATTGTTCTTTTGACTCTATTCACTACCTTTTTTGGTTGCAGCCACCCACATAATACTGTGCAACTTTTTCTGGGCTTAGGGAACACAATTCTGAGTTAAGAATTATGACTAGATTATTTTATTTTTAAAATATTTTTTTTTGGTATATTAAGAAAAATTATATATATACAAGTATAAATTATGATTAATCCCAATTGATATGTTATGTAAAACTTGTTAGACGTCAGTGTAAAGGAAAGTGTGTGTGGATGATATGTTTGTTGAAGCAATTTTCAAAGATTTGAACCCAAAGCAATTGACCATTTGGCAAATAATGTCCCTTCAAATACAAAACTTTCACTTCCACTCAATTTCCAAACCTTTGAAAAAGTCCAATCTGCAATCTCTTTTAATTATGCCCAAAACAATCCAAACAAAACCTGTCTTTAAGGAAATAGAATATGTCTAATCTCACTTCAAACAACATTTAGATTAACTAAAATCTCTTTAGCTGAACATAAATATTCTTGAGAATATCATAGGAGTTTTGTTAGAATTAAGTGTTAAATATTTTTTATTTATTTTACTATAAAACGAAATTAGTTTTTCTCTTTATTCCAAACTTTAGACTATTTACTTGTGCTTGTAGTATGAAAATGATTGGAACAGATACTTTTATATGTAAAATTGATTCAATTTGAGATTTCACTTTATTGTTTCGTTGAGAATAGTAATAGTAAGCAATTAGTCTGAAATCAAAACAACAATGAATTTAAAAAAAAATTACCAATCTTTAAAATTTTTTATCAAACATTTCACAGAGATAAAGACTAAAGAAAAAAAAAATATTTAATCCTAGAATTAATATATTCATACATAATTTTAATTAAAAAATATATATTGACAGCAACCCATACCAATTTTTTTTTGACAACCCTATGTTAGCATGTCCACTCTTAAATTTTACTACAAAGACACATCGAAAGTACTAAAAGGAGTGTTGACAAAAAAACATGTCTACTTTGATTGTCCACTATGTGAGTATGTACTTAATGTAACTTTCTTGTAGTGAATATTCTTAAACGATTTCAAGATAATACCTTCACAAGTTTTAAAAAATAAAAATACAATGCTTGATTTATAAAAAGTTAAACTAATGTATATTATAAAACAATTTGTTTCTTTTGAAATTTATGATAACTGTACTAAAATTATTTATTAGTATTCCTATTCTTATAGTCGATTATTTAGCACTTTTAATAAGAATTTGGTTTAGAACTTTATATTACTATATCAAGTGTGTTAATATTGAAAATATGTATAAAAAAATTTGTGAGAAAAAAGAAACAATATCTTTCAAATAATATACCGAGCATAGAAAAATAATATAAATAAACAGTAAACAATTCATACTTGCTTTTAAATTAAAAAATATTTTAGATTAAATTTAAAATTACATTTTTAAAATACTAGTTCAAACCAATATTTTAAATTTTTTTTTATTCGTTTTAGTCAAGTTTTTATAATTTTTTCTATTTAAAAGTAATCTTATTTTTTTATTAATTAATATCTTCAAAAATCAATATCTAGAAGATATAGATATATACAATTTTTTTCATAATATCTACATAGTTCTTTAAATATATTACTTTCAAATTAAAAATAAATAAAACGAAAGCTTGTATATTCAAGTTAAAAAACAAAAAAAAAATTCCAAAGTGAATATATAAGTAGTTGGGCAACTCCTTTATATAATTTTGATGTTCTTAGTAGTGTAACATAACCTACTTTCGCGTCAAAACACACTTAGTACATGTGAAATATAAAAATCATATGTACAAAAATAATAATAATTTCAAGCATAAAATAAAATAAAAAAAATATTAATAATAACAACATGAATAATTTTAAGAATAATAATAATATTAATGATAGTAATATTTATATAATATAGTATCAATAACAACATTAAAATAAAAAATTTAATAATATTAATAACGATATTATTATTAATAATAAGAAGAAGAAAAATCTATAGGTAATTACATGGATTTATATCAGTAAGTAATTAATTAAAAAAACATAAATAAATAATTAATAGTTCATAAATAATTAATTAATAATTCACAAATAAAGAATTAATAATAATATTATTAATATCTGTATATAATTAATAATATATGTAGGTAAATATTATCTACAAATATAAATTCTTAAGTAATATTTGTATTTGAGAATATTATTTACAAAAATTACCCATGAATTTTATCTATACGTAATTTTTATAAATTTTAATTAAAATTATTACTTAAAAATATTATCTACGTAAAATATCTATAGACTTATCTGTAAGTAGTATTTATAGGTAAGAGTTTTTCCTCAAAACTCACAAAAATTATGTAGGAATTTTATTATACATTTTTGTCGCTAAATTATTTCAACATATAAAAAATTCCATAAATAACTTTATCTTACCCACGGAGATCATAACAAATGTAGATAAATCCATCAATAAGTTTTAATTTATTTACAAATTTAAATCATATATAATAAGTAGGTAATAGTGATTTTTCTTTATCACATTTGAAAAATTATATTATTTAATATTTATCATCTAGAAATAGAGATTGACGGAGACATTGTGGTGGTCCAATATATTTAATAATAAAATTGATTATGCCATTCCAAAGTGTGGTTTTCGGGGATTTATAGATAAAGCAACAGTGTATGTGCAATTCATACACATCATTCTTCTTCTTTTCTCAACTCTCTTCCTTATTTCAACCAAAGCCACAGAAACTGAGGGACACACATTATCAGTTATGGCTTTCTCTTCACTTATTTCCAATATTCTTCTTCTGCTTCTTCTCTCTTTCACCAAAACAGCTTTTGCTGTGTCAAAGCTTTCAGTATCTGATCATGATAGTTATTCTAGTCGGAAAGTACTTGCAGAACAAGAAGCTGATAGAGTTTATGGATTACCAGGGCAACCACCAGTGAAGTTCAAACAATATGCAGGTTATATCACAGTCAATGAAACTCACGGAAGAGCACTGTTTTATTGGTTCTTTGAAGCCACTCAAAAACCAGAAGAAAAACCAGTTCTCCTGTGGCTCAATGGAGGTACTTAATCAACAACTCATCTCTTTCTATCATATCATAGTTACCTTCGTTTAAAGGTGAACTTTAAACTTAACTCAACTTCATAAAATCGATTTATAAATTGCAAAGCTTAAAGTCTACTTCTTAATATGAGATCTAAATTTTCAAACTTATTATAGTAAGAGTTTGTTAGGCTTATCAGGTCACCAGTATCCGATCTGATATCATAAATTGGTTTTATGAGTTGAATTAGGCTTAAAGCGATTTGATAATACTTCTTGAATACATAAATTTAACAAGAATTTTTTGTTTTTATCATAACATATTAACATCACACACATGTATATATAGGGTAGATACTATCATGTGTTACTGATAATGGTATAATTACCAGCTGGGTTCTGATTCTTATACCAATTTTGCATGTGAATGATTGTGACAAGAAAATGTTGGTATTCGTATGTTTCCACATATAATAATTCCGTGTCAACTATATATTACTTGTGAGTGTATAAATCTGGTTAAAGACAAACTCTTCTTTAGGGAAAAAAAAGGAAGAAAAGAAACGAAAACTGCTAAAAAACAATTCTGAAGCAAACATGGTGTGCCTTTCCTTAGTTTCTACGACCTAAGTTGAAGAAGCTTCAACAAAACTCTTCTGTATATAGCTAAAACACGTGCAGCCTCATCACATTCACAAGATGAAAAAGCAAGTTAATGATTTAAAACAAAAATGTGGCATTCAAATATACAAATTGAATATCATAATTCATAAGTGATCTCCACTCCAGGTATTTTTCCTTGGCGCAAGTCATGCACCACTCATTGTCTGAATCCTAAAAGAATAACATAAAAGTGCTCCAGATTATATGCAAAACCATCATAGTTTCAAATAGTTTAATTAGGAAAACCAGACATTTTATGCAGTCAACGTATGAAACATGTTATGCCAAAGGTTGTTTTATCCATTGATCTTTACCATGATCGTGTTAATTTGATAGGGTCAGTTATCAAACACATTCCGGTTTTAAAGTTTGAAACCTTGGTTTGTTTCAAAGTATATCAGAATTGAATTTTCTTTATGCCAATAATGGTTACTGCATCAGGAAAAGGACTTGCTACTTGCCATTCAAACGGTTTATAAATGTTATGGAGGGCATAAACAATTAATGTAGATGTAGAAGGAAACCTTTTTTTCACTATTCTTTTAGGAGAGAAAACCAACTTTGCCACATCCATTAACACTCATACACACATTTTGTTATGAATAATTAATATGAGTTGTTTCTTGCACAGTTTGACAACAACATATTTAATTTACAGGTTACCTAATCCTTTTCCAAATTCATTTGCTAAACTAATTTATTGGTTATAGAAAGCTTTAGCTACTAGCTTCTCCTTTTTTCATTTTTGGTGTACAGATTTTTTAAGATGTGATTAATACTATAAAATCAATTTTAGAAACTAAAAATAATTAGTTAGTATATTGATTAAATTATACATTATTTTAAATACTAAAAATATTATTGATTTTTAAATTAGTTTATACATAGTTTATAAATTGATATCTAGCTAGCTATCAAGTTTTTGTAGCTAATTAGATACCAATTTAAAAACTAATTTAAAAATCAATAATATTTTTATCCGTAAAATAGTATATAATTTAGTTAATATAGTAACTAATTTAGTCTTTTTTTATAGCACTCTTACGTTATGATGGAAAGTGTTTCTCCATTAGTGTTACATAGAGGTCAACAAGCAAAAAATAACTTAGTAAGAAAAATATAATTGAAAATGGAGGAAGCATGTTGGAAATTTGACTATAAAGTCTGAGTCAGTGGCTTCAAGTTGCAGCTGAAACTGCCATAATGAAAATGAATTGAAGTAATGAATATTGCTTTGAACCGAAGTGAGAACCCCACTTTTTCCTGTGTTGATAGGAACATAAAGGCAAAAAAACTTTAGATTACTAACACCAGCAATAAAAAAAGGAGAATGATCAAACATTAACAAACATGTGCACAAGTAACAAAAGTTCTGACTTTGAAATTTCAATATATTCTTCTTATTCTAGGCTTGAATAATGATAACAGTAAAATTAGTAGCTTTTACTTTCATTTTTATAAAAAAATTAATTCTATTTTATCTATTTAAATTCATTGTGTTTTTAATTACGTATAAGTAGTGTCTACTAATATTGTTGATATATAATATATAATTTCTCCTAAAAATTTAAGATGTATAATAGCATATAGCGTCCAATCTTTTTAAACATTTCATTATTATTTTTGGAATAAGATTTAAAGTTTAAATATTTTACAATTAATTACATAAATAAAAAATCAATATGAATTTGATCAATATATAATTTCTTCCCTTGAGTTATTACAAATTTGTTTTATAAATTCCAATTATCACCTTTGAATATGATAACAATATATTTATATTTGATTTTATTTCTCTCTTGACTCATGATTTTCTAAGATTTTTTTTTATTAATTGTTAACCATTTTCATCTTTTACTTTTTTTTTTCAAAACCTTTTTCAAATTAATTACTTAAAAAAGTCATCTTCTAGTAATTTGTGTCCTATTAAGTTACTCAAATCCACGCATTACCTTTTTCAAATATTTTCAGGTCTAGTCCTTTTTTCTCTATATAAAAAATAAGTATTTTATTTATTTAATTAACTTATGTAAATATTTTTATTTTAATTATAAGTATTTTTTTTTACTTATTTTAAAAGCTAATTGTATATTATGAATTAGAATACAACTACTTAGAGGATGAAGTTCCTACTCTCTTTATATATTAATACTTTTATCATTTATCTCTTTTTAAAGATGCAATTTCACATGATTCTCTCTCAACTGTACCAAACTATCACTCTTTTTTTGTCTTTATTCCTATACTTATTTTGTTAGCTACTTATCCCTTTCAATTTAGTCCTTTTTATCATTATATCTAAATTTAATTTCAATAATTTTATTAAAAGTATTTGGCAATAGATAAATAACCTTATATCATATATTTAACCTATTTAATATAAACCAAAAATTTATTTTAGAATTAGAATAATATATAAGTAGCTTCATTCGACTTATAAAGTTTATATATTATTGCCATTAAAAAACTTTATATTGAGAATGATTATTAAATAAATAAAAAAGTGTGGTTGTCACTTCCCCATCTTTGTGAAGGTTGTTAAGGTTCTCAATGATTTTGTTTTATGAAAGTTAAACTCTTGAACAACTCCATGGATTCATTCTTTCAATTTTGGAATCCCAAATCATTATGGCTTCTTTGCCTTTTGCCTTTTGGATAAACATTACTTACTTTTTTGGTTTACAATGATAATTACATGGAAGTTGGAATTTAGCAATTTTCCAATTAGTTTAAATTTGATTTTGATTTTTCAATTCATACCTTTTTGGTTTACAATGATAATTACATGGAAGTTGGAATTTAGCAATATTACGAACTTTTCCAATTAGTTTAAATTTGATTTTGATTTTTCAATTCATATTCGTTTTGTATTTTATATATATATATATATATATATATATATATATATATATATATATATATATATATATATATATATCATACATATATATAACTATATATATATATTCTCTATTTGTGTGATATTTATAATCTATTTTTTTTTTTTT
>Ga0123342_1006145_pt1 | contig 16847 bp, 8 predicted proteins | sample Turbeawhitnodule_FD_89960 | JGI IMG/M metagenome (GOLD analysis project Ga0123342, IMG submission 89960) | Root nodule microbial communities of legume samples collected from Mexico - Turtle bean Mexico white nodule | ecosystem: Host-associated > Plants > Roots > Nodule | place: Mexico: Nepantla... | reverse complement strand
TATATATATATATATATATATATATATATATATATATATATATATATATATATATATATATATATATATGCAGGTCAATGATTGAAGTTGGAGAATGGGCAAAACCATATGAGTGCAGATGTTAAACCAGTAGAATCTGTACCATTGCCAATTTCCATGGCTGCTGTCAAAATAAACTCTTTGTATATTCCAAATATTAGATACCCTTATCATCATCATCATCATCAACATCATCATCCATTATAGCAAGTTTTTGTTTGCCCTAGAATATGGCTGCATTCATAATGATCTATCATGTTGATATAGATCACTCAAATCTTCCAAACCAGAAACTTGCACCCTTTTTTCAAGTCTTCTTTTGCGGCTTATTAACACCACCTGCAACCATGGCATCTTTCTGTCACTGTTCCATTTTCTATATACAAAGTCTTCACTTAGACCAACGTGGATTTATATATAGTGATCATTTGATTAGTATATGGTACAATGAAGTTTCGTAATCTTTTATGTGTTAATTAGAGAAAATTTAAACTTACATTTTTTTTTCTTTTGGTATAAATTATTATATTATACTACTACTACTACTATTCTTTGTTGATAAAAATTATTCTATATTTAAACTTATATTATAGTGATTGTTTGTCGATTAAAATATTTATATAGTACTATTATTGTATATAATTTACTATTTAGAATTGCTTCATTCATATGGTTATATATTTGTTTTTATCTCAACGTATGTGAAGATTCCACCATTGGTGATCTTAATTTTAAGATGAGGTTAAGTCTCATCCCTTAATATTTTCCACACAAAATTCCTTGTCTGATCTTTTGTTAGAATTGGTGTATTCTTTCATCTCTTTTAATAAAAAGATTTATACGAGAAATATATATTAATAATATACATTCTTTACTATTTTAGTTTTTTTAAATAATACAAAATTATAAGAGTCTACTTCTTAATAAGTTTTAACCAATAGAAAATTATGTATTGAAATTTTTTATTTAAGAATGTGTCAAGATAAACTTTTATATGGATTATTTTAAATTTTTGACAACGATTATAAAAATATTGTAAAATGATTTCAAAAATAGATCATAATTAAAATTGTTGTATAAAAATAACGGTGATAATCGCAATTGATATAAAAAAGTAATATTTTACATTGATTGATTATAATTAATAAATAAGTTAATTTTTATTTTAAAATATGTATTTCACTTTTATCATTTTTCCCATTAAACAAAAACTAATTTGGAACTTAACTTTACAAAATATTATCCTATTATGAATGTCAACGCATGCACAAAACAAAAATCAATACAATAATTAATTTGATTTTTACCTTTTTCATCGTGTGATGTTTCTCTTTTATTTTTATGTAATTATAATATAACAATATGGCCACTTAAATTTATCAGATAAAAAAAAGGCTAAATAACTATTTTAAAACCAACATGATAGCAATTATTTCTTAAACTAACCATAATGACAATCTTTAAGATTTTATGTAGAAAAAAATATACCTAGCTCAAAGTTGTGAAAAAGGTATAGAGAAAACATGGTAAGACAAGTTCTGAAGTAGTGCAAAAATTAAATAAACTATCTGTGTTTTATGTTAAGGTGACTAAAGAAAAGAAGTCGAATATCTTGAAATATTCCTAAAATAATATTTATTTATTTTGTATTGATAGAAAAAAAAAGTATGAAGAAGAAGATGAACTAATGATAATACTAATTTCAATAGAAGGAAGAGAAGATAAAATAGTAATGAATACAATAATAAGAATTTTAAAAGAAATTTAAGTAAATAAAAAAAAATTAAATTAATGTATGGAAGACAAATAATTTGACATAAATTTTTTTTTTTCTAAGTGTTTAACAATTTTTTTTATCAATAAATAATAAACAAAATAAAAAAAACACTTTGAACTACTCAATATCTAACTAAGAAAAAAAATTCCATTAAACTCTATAATCACTAAACCAAACATCATAAACACATATATAAAAAACACAAGAAAAACTACAACAAAACACTAAAACATTTACTACAATAAAAAACAAAACACTAAAACATTAAGTGTTTAGCATGAATACAAGAAAAAAGTGAAGAGGTTGTTGTACTTTTATGGATGAGCATGAAGTTAGAAAGAGAGACACATGCACATGATAATGGGCCACCTATCCCATGCTAGCTACCCAATTCTCAGCCCAAAGGTACAAATTCTTTCATATAAATTATCAACTCATCTTTTGCCACATAATAAAGACAACAACAACCCTATAATTGTGATACATCTTCATTCATCCCACCAACACACAATAAAAGAACATTTTAATTATTATTTTTTTTTTTAAATAAGTTGTTCACATTTTTTTTATTAAATAATTTTATGAAAACCAATTGATATTAAGGGATTTTTCCCTATCAACCCATATATAAGTAACTTTAAAATATCCCTATCAACCTATTAACTAATAGTTCTTATTAGCAACATAATATTTGTTTTATCAGTAAGAAATAATAAATAAATATGGATTATTTAATGGGTGATTCAACTCTTATAAAAAAAAAAATGATAAACCCTTACATCCCAACCTAAACCAGTCTCCAACTAATCCAAAATCCAAGAATATCGCCTAAACAGAAATTCACCATTGGCAACAACCAGAATATACCAACACATCAAAATCCAAAAGAAAAAAAATCTAAAAACTTAAAAAATCCCTCTTTACACGGATACAACAACCGTGTATCCCACTGCATTAACACAAAAATCAAAAGGAATCATTTCCTAACACAAAAGCTTCTCCTTAGAGTTACTTAAACCAAAAACCAAGATGAAACCTCCAAACGAAGCTAAAGACCAATCTACAAAACACACAACTCCTTCATTCTTAAAAGGTGTTAGAGAGTCAAATCAAAGAAAAAGAAACAAATTTAATTCACAGTTTTCATACATAACAGAAATTCCAAACACCAATCAAAGTAAGAGAAATCTGCACATTTTTCTTTACTGGTTAACCAAAGCCCAAATTAGCAACACAAACAACATGAAAAAAGTTTATATTTAAAAATATAATATAGAAAATACAAGGATTGAATGGTCCCAAAGTGCTTTAGTATTCGGTACATACCAAAAAATATAAATTTAAACATATTAGTTAAATGATGTATTAACGATAATTAAATTATATAAAAATTAAGTAATGCAAATGTTAATGGCAACGCACACTTTAATCAAAGTTCAAACAGTAAAAAAAAAATTCACAAAATACTAAAAATAAACGTAACAAAAAAAGATAAAGATACATAGAACACTTACATAACCTTTTGTAACTGATGAATAATACTATATCAACCCTTCGGACAAAAACAATTATTATTATAAACACACAATTTGTCATTTGTTTGGCATTAATATGTAATATCAGAATAAAATGATTGAGACATGATGTACTCCTTTGGCAAATTTATTTGACTACTAAAAAGACTAATTTGCTTCAACCATTTGATCGAATATGCACCAAATAATAGTGTTTATTGTACCTATTTTGTTTATTAGTTATCTAAGTTCCATCAAACATTTATTTAATTTAAAAAAAAATATCTCTCTTAATATTTCGTATGGTCACCACAGATTAGACAGAGATTCGATCTTTATCAAAATGTTCGTTTAGCTACAAACATGGATCCCACTCAAGTTCATTTTTGGGAATATAGATATTTAAGGGATGAAATATTGGTTGATTTCATCCAATAAAATGCACCCACACATCTAAACCTAATTTAATTTTTTTATATTCCAACCTAATTTCATTTTCATCTCCTATCAAACTTTGTTTCTACTTTGGTAAACATTGGAATAATTATCTTACAAGTTAATGATATGAAAAATAATATTCCTTCTACTTCTCCAAACAAATGCATTACACAAACATTTAAATAATAATAATAAAAATATTATTATTATTTTTTGAATTTAGCTAGACAACATGAGAATAAAACATAGTATTCAAAACTCAATTAATTACCTAATTTTTATTTTATTAATATCCTAATTAAATCGAAAACTTGGAAATCACGGGTTTACAAATTGTTTACCTTTACATTTTTCTTTTCTTTTCTTTTCTTTTCTTTTCAGTAAAAATTGAAATGAATTAATTCTTCGTGTTATGTATCAGTCAAAATGTGAATATTATAGGTATATTAGGCATATACCTATAATATGTGGTTAGGGTTTGCTTTTCACACACTCATGTAAGTGTGACACATTATTTGTTAAAAACAATTAATTTATTGAATATTGAGAAATTAATATCTAATTGTTAGTTAGAAAATATTCGAAGAAAGAAAGTTTTTTCTAGATAAGATAGAATATATTCATGAAAAAAGGCATTCCTTATCCAAAATAGTTTTTTTTTTTGCATAAAATACTTTTTAGGTTACAATAAAAATAGTTTAAAATTATCTCTCATCCAAATATGACCATATATCACTTTCAAGATATGTTAAATCACATTCACTGAAAAATATTATTTTAGGATTTATTTTATAGGTATAATCTTCTAAAGACAGTCCTATTCAAAATATGATATATATTCCTATATTTCTAAAATTATCCTAAGAGTGATTGGTACCTTTGAGTTAGATTTAGATTTTACTTTTTAATATTACATATTTTGTTTGAACAAGATTTATTAGATCTATAGTGTCATTTAGTACAAAATTGTCATTATAAAACTATCTACAAAATATCTAATTTCACATTTAAAATGTCCAATTCTTAATAAATAAGAAAATATATATTAAATTTTTTATAATATTATATTAAAATATATGAATAAGGACAAATCTAAATTGAGTTAAGACTTAATTTTTCTTTTAACATTCTTACATAGTTCAAATTATAACTATCAATCCATTTTTTTATCAATAATAAAAAATAAATAAATAGGAATCATTTTAGGGATGATCCAACCCTTTTACAACAAGAACACGTATATTTGACACTCAAAACAGCCGGACAAAGTCCAATCAATCAAACGCTAACTAGCTTTACCAAATAAACCGTATATACAAGCCAAAAATTCAAAACTTAACAGGGATAGAAAACATAAACTACACGATTGAGGAAATCCAAGATGCATATTAACTTAAACCAATTTAAAAATTGAGTTAGTCTATCCAACTATTTATTTCATATTGATCTAATTTGTTTTAAGTTTTATAGTTTTGGGTATTATAAATCTACATGTTGATTTATGAATATTCCTGAATACTGTCACCAGCAACTGGATAAAATGATTTTTTGAAGAACCTGTTTTCCACAAAATATTTTTTCCATTAAATACACACTTACTTCTTCCTCTTCAAAGATTCTGTGCAACTGCATTCCAACGAATATGCCACAATTTGGAAGAATAAAATGTTAAGTAGCACTCACCCATAACACATTTTTCACTTACTACATGAAAATATATAATAATATGGTTTGTAGTTTCGAATTATAAATGACAAAAAGGAAAGTAGATGTCAAAATCATTCTGCATAACCTTTCTTTTTCCATGGTTCTACATTATTCCATTTGATTCTTATATGCAAATTTTAGAAAGTAAATTTTACTTGATTCCTCCTTCCACCACCATCCGTCATTGATTTGATTTTATATCTTATCTTATTCAAGTTTCTTCCCACAATTTTCACTAAATTATTTCATTCAAACAATTTTCTTCACCACTTTAAATTTTACTCGTGAATGATATCCACTCATTCACCCATCTTATACATTTTTTTTAAGAATAAATAGTGTTAATTATTCATATATATTTTTTAGTATAATAAGGAAACAAATTACAAGTCTTAGTAAACAATTTTTAATTCGTTAATTTTGTTTGAACTCGGTTAATGGTTGTGATTTGAAGAATTATTGGGATAATCATATTTTTACTAACATTTTGTTTATGATGATTATGTAACATTGTTGAATATGTAATATAAAGAAAAGATAAGTGGTTATCTACACATAATGCACAAATTAAAAGAATATATGAACATAAAGTCTTTGAAAGTTTTTCAAACGCTATGTAGAGAGTTCAATGTGGGGTTGATTTGAGGGCTTAGATTTCTATTGTAATAAGATAATAATTACAACAAAATTGGAGCAATTATGAATGACAAGATCTAATATCCATGATATAAATTCTTTTAATGGTTCATTGCATACAAGATGATCAATCCTTGAATCAAAGTATTTAAAAGATTAGTATCAACGAAAATCATGAAATAGAAACTAATTTTATAGACAAAAAATAATTAGTTACTATAGTGATTAAATTAGAGACTATTTTAGAGACTAAAAATATTTTTGGTTTCTAAATTAGTTTCTATTATTGTTAAATGGTTTCTAAATTGGTATTTTGCTACCAAATTTAGAAAAAAAAAGTTTCTAAAATGGTCTCTAATTTAGTTACTATAACTAATCATTTTTTTATCTCTAAAATTAGTTTATATTTCAAGATTTTCTTGTAGTAGGAGTACAATCACTATATTAAAATTGATGTATAAGTGTCTTTTAAGATTTCGCAAAATTATTATAAGTTAGATTATTTTTAAAACACTTCAAGATTTTAATTCATTATCTCACATGCATATTATTATGTCTCGTTTATTACTAAATTTCGCTTTTATTTTTTCATGGTGACTATGAAAAATTTATTGTTCTTATAGATTTTACAAGACATATTGGAGGATGGTATGCTTAGTCATTTATTTGGTAATGACATCTTCTATGATGTTGTATGAGGAATTGACAAAAGAACACAAATTTATGTTCTAAGATCAACAAGTGAAAAATTCAAACTTTCTTTGTCTTATTCTTCAAATTCCTTCACATTTTGTGAATTCAAATAGACAAGGTATCTTGTGTAAAACTTTTTTTTTTTAAGAAAATCAGAGTTTGAATGACATGTTAATTGCTAAAAAAAGAAGAGACATGTTTGGTTAGGAAGTAGATGACACAATCTACGTTGAATTTTTTACTTGACCACCCATCTTCATCAATACCACTCTCCTCAAACACAAATAAGGCATCCTCTTCTTGTAGTAGAATAACATGACAACAATGACAACTTGCAATATTATTATCATTTTACTCTAATGAGTAATGATTTTGTAACATACAAAATAATTTATATTCATGAAAGACATTATTAGGATTTTAATATATTTTAGTTTAATATTTATTAGTAATTTGATTCCTTTTAATATTAATGGGCATGAATGTGCATTTCTTACTTAAGCAACATCACTAACTCGCTTAAATAACATCACTAACTCGCACTAAACTACCTCTCATGCTTAAAGTATTTTTTTATCGGCAATAAACAGTTAAATTAAATTGGTCCACTTAAAGAGTAGTCCAACCCTCATATACAGAAAATAAAATATAAAAGTTTCTTTCCACCTTCATATCTAAAACCCACAGATTAATCAGCTACTTTATTTTCCAACACTAATAACTGAAGAATAAAACAATGAACCAACATTAAATCGAAATCTTAATATCACAAGAGAACATAAAAACACATCTCTCTTTGAATGCTTAATAATCTTTGCAAGGTATGCAATCTCACACATTCACTTCTTAAAGCTCTTTAACTAAGCTCAAAGTAATTCGAATCCAATGTTCCACTTCAAGCATATGATGGTTGCCTTAAGGGACAACAAAATGATTTTCACTTAAATGCTTGATTTTAGTTCCAAATGACTAAACTTTCTTGTCTCACTTATAATGTGTACGTAAACCCGCGTTCATTAACGAGATGCCATTCATACCAACTTGTCTTCTTCCAAACTAATATTGGTTAAGAAGACAATATCCTTTCTTAATTAGACTACTAAACAATTTCTAGCTATTCATCTCCTCACAATTTAAGAAATATAATTTTATACAATTTCTATTTATTTTTGTGACGATATTTTTAGCATCTTTATTTATAATGGAGTAATATTTTTTATCACAAAATTTTTAATTATGAATTATGTCAAAAATATTCTTATGACAAATATTTTAATATTTTATAGCAGTTTTATTTTAATATTTTTCAGACCAATCCTTATAGAAGATAAATAGTGTTATAAACCTTCCTAACATATATTCAAATTATCCCCAAAAAAAACATTAAAATCCTACCAACAACAACTGACAATACACCAGTAAACACTCAACCAAAAACAAGAAATTTGCCCGATCAAGCCACCAGTCAGATTAAGAAAAACGATGAGAATATTTTAAAAGTTACGAAATATCAACCTTTAATTGTATTAGAACGAACATTTTTAATACATCAATCATACAATCTTACATTATTCTTGTGTCTCAAATCTCATTTATGCAAAAAAAAAAAAAAAATAGAATGTGGATGATGAATTAATCTCTCTAGAATGTGATTTTTTTTCACCTTAGTGATATTTTGTATCGATATCAAATGATTTGTATGCAGAGATAGCATAGTACAAACATAATGAATTTTCACCTCTCTCAGTCTCTTATCTTTCCGTCGTACATTGTTTCCATGTGTTAAGAACATGTTGAATACGAAAGGCAATGACAGGATTGAGTCTTTCTTTGCAAAGGGTCTTTTTCATTTACAGATATGCTGTGACCTTCAACCCAATACAGACAAATCAAAATTTAATAGCTGAGCCATTCGCTTAAGACAGCCTTTATAAATGATGTCCCAACTTGCGACCTTCTAAGGGTTCATCTCAATACAGTACATCACCTATAGCTACACACCTACGACCTAGGATTCACCAAACACTCTTTTTCTTCTTATTATTTTTTCTTCATTTTGCAATGCATATCTTAAATTGGCAAATAATACACTCCAAGATCTGGTTTCTATATCTGGAATTATTGCTAAAGAGAAAAGAGAAGATGAAACGCTTACAAGAAAATCATGAAATAAAAACTAATTTTAGAGATAAAAAATAATTAATTAATATAATAACTAAATTAGATACCATTTTAGAGACTAAAATTTTTGTTTATTTTTAAATTAGTTTTTATTATTGTTAAATGATTTCTACATTGGTATCTGATTAACTAACAATTATTTAGATTTTAAATTTAGTAGCAAAAACCATGGTCACTAATTAGATACCAATTTAAAAACCATTTAATAATAATATAAACTAATTTAGAAATCAAAAAACTTTTAGTATCTAAAATGGTATCTAATTTAATCACTATAGCAATTAATTATTTTTTATCTCTAAAATTAGTTTCTATTTTATGATTTTCCTGTAGTGATGTAGGTAATGGAAAATATTAATTGACCTAGCACAATTAATTGGAATATGTTGTATGTTTTTTCTATTGACAAATAATTAAATCAATTAAAAGAAATAAAAACTGTTCTTGCTATTCTTAATTATAAAAAATAGATAACTTATACTAGAAAAGAAACATTTACTCATTATAATGAATTTTCTAAAACAGGCCAAAAGAATTAAAAAAATACGAAAACATACTTGGTCAAAACAATCATAATGAAAGAGATAGTTATTTTGTAAAAAAAACACAAAATTTCTGCAACTACACTCCACAACCGAATATAAAATAATGATATATATAATTATAATCCCAAATGTTTATTTTTGATATTTTAATTAATAATTGCAATATTTTTTTTATCAGCTAATAATTACAATATGTTTCACTTTACTAAAAGCTTGAACTCCAACAGAAACTTTAACGTTTTCACTAATTAGTTCATTAATCGAGTGCACTTGCCCTTATTAATTTATCTTGCAAAAACAATCTATATAGGAACTTTACCAATCTTGCACTATTTTTTTTTGGGGTGCATGAGAAGTAAGAAGAGAGAGAAAGAGAAAATAATAAGATAGAAAAACTGATAAATCTGATAGATGTGTAATGTAAAATAAAGACAGACAGAAAAAAAAAATGTGATGAAAGTACTATATGACAGTACTATAAATCCATATATATATATATATATATATATATAATTATTAAGAACAACTTGTTTTGTTTGTGAATAGTAAACACTGTTTATAACCAACGGTGTTTCTAATAATGAGTATATCACATCAAATCGCCAATGAGAAGTTTGATCCCATTGTAAACCATACGTCCATTGACTGATACAGAGCCCACCTTAGCGAATCAGTGAACAATAAAATTGTGGGGTACTCACTTGGAAAATTCTGCAAAACCAAAAAAATATATGCCCTACAATATTTCATGGCCATTTTGGATCCGAACATTATAGTTGCTTTGTTTAACTATCTTTCTTTGCTTCCATAGTCTTCCAATGCAGAAAAGTTCCCATTTTCTCTTGGTCCTTCCACAAAGCAAGTGGTAGTAGTTACTCCTTCCTAGAGAATCATCTTGTCACAGTGATTTTTTTCATGAAAGGAGAAAAAGTAAACCAGAATATATTACTTGGTTAACCTCTAATAAGTGTTTCCACCTCTAAAACAATGTTTAATGCTTTAGATAGGAAAACAATGCTATTTAACATAGAGAACTAGAGGAAAAGAATAAAAAAAAGAGACAAATATAAGTTATATGATCAAAAGAAATGAGTTATAAATGTTGATGAGGTGTTTGACATGTAGAAATGTTTATATTTATCATCACTGTTTTAGATATAGAGAAATCTATATCCAAACTTTGATTGGAGACATTATGTTATGCTTGATTATGAATTCAAAAGAAGAGGTATTTGGAAAGGAATTACAGTACTTGCTCAAGCTAACTCTCCTTCTTCAGCTTGTCACTCTAATAGCTTTTTCGTACCATCAACAGACAGATTTATGATCTCCAATAGCCAAAAGTGGTGCGTGTCTAGCTGTAAAATTAATGCAGAAGTACATGCCATTAAATGGCTAACTATTTATCTAAAAAACCACTGATGGTTATGAATAATACCTGAAATTTTGACATGTAATGAAGAACAAGGTTAATTAGCTCACAGTGAAAAAAAAAAGAGAAGTTTCCTGAACAACTAGTGTGTGTAAACATTCATATGATCATCATCACATACAAGTTATGATTTTAACTTTAGGATTACTATTGCTTACACAGTTTTAGTAATGGAAGAGTGGTGAGAAATGGAGGGTAGTGAAGGTGGATGACAGAAGCCTAGAGAGCACAAAGGAGTGAGACACAATTGCTTTCCCGTTCCATATGTTTGTGCATATCATCATCTGTGCTCTCTATCTTCTGTCAACAATCCTCTTTCCCCAAACATCCCTTCCTCACAATCACACTGTTCATAAAAAGAAAAAGAAAATCACATAAAAAAGAATAGCTAGTGAATCAGTCATATATATATATATAAATATGTATGTATAGAGAAGAAAGAGAGAGAGATGAGGGGAGATAGAAGAAGTAAAATATATAGAGTTGGGTTGGAACATGGGAGAGTTGAGCTTCTCACCAGCCAATAGCAGCTATTTATAGGAAAAATGAAAAGGAGAAAGGTTTCAATTCACATGAGAGAGAATAGGTGAAAGAGGGCATCAAATATTCCACTAGCTAGTACCAATGACCCTTTTCCTACTCTCTAAAAAAAAGAAAAATCCTCAATAAAAGGACACCCTAGGTAACTTCCCAATCTATTCATTCACGTACTCACATGTAAAACCATGCATGAGAATTGGGTTGTGAAAGATTTTAATCTCTCCACCACACCCTTCTGGCTAATTCTTACATGGTTGTGGAATGGTTTTTGTGGCACAGCAATGGCGTGTTCAAAACATTTGTATACATATTGAGTGCAGTACTATGTGGTGTAGCACGGGTCCATTCTTCACTCCGTTTAGGACAGTTACTGATATGATATGCACCCATGTGCAATGAGATTTCTGTAAATCTTGTGAGATCATCATTATACACTTCCTAGTGCTACTATAACAGCAATCCAAATTCTATGCAGAGTTGTTGTGATTTCTGTGTATGTCCTTGACTTACTATCAGTGGTCTGTGGGGCCCACATTCAAATAGCCTTCGTAGGGACCTTAGCAAGTGAAACTGTCTAGTGGTTCAGAAAATTGTTCAATAGATAAGTTCATGCACAATGTTTTATTCACACCTAAATGCTAATCTATTTAGAGAGAGAGATTATAAATATATAGGAGATATATGTAACGATAAGAAAAAAAAGCTCTAGGTTTTTTCCCCATCTCAACTTAAGGTTTGGTTCTGGATTGTTTCAAAGATACTATCAGTGAATTTTTCGTTCTCTTACTGGTGTCTAGAACCCTTAGTATATATGTATTTGATTTAATGTTCTTTCTTTTGTTGGTAGTGTAGAGGAAGGCAGTAGGAGATTCTTTATGATTTAAATGTGTAGGTGGAAAGGTACTTTTGTTCATTCTTACTCTGTATGAGGGTTGGACCACCCCTTAAGTGGACTGATTTAATTTAGTTGTTTCTTGCTCATAAAAAAAATGTGAGATTTCCTTTATTATATGATGTGCAGATTGGAGCTCCACTGTAAGTGGATCATATGGGTTAAAGTGTGTCTGGAGTCGACAACGATTTCTGTTTTGGTAAATGGAAGCTCCATGAAGAAATTCAAACCATCAAAAAGACTGAGGCAGGGAGATCCCTTAGCCCCATTCCTTTTCCTCATAGTAACAGACAACCAAGGTGAACTTACTCAAAGGGGTGAAGGTAGGGAGAAACGAGGTTGATACTTGTGTGTTACAATTTGCGGATGATACCCTTTTTCTATGCAAAGATTCTTACCACAATGTGCTCACAATCAAAGCAATTCTTAGGTGTTAGGAGATTGCTTCTGGGATGAAAATCAACTTCCATAAATCTAAGCTGACTGGTTTAAATGTTGATAGAACGTCCCTTGAGTGCTATGTAAAGTCCTTGCATTGCTTCGTGATGGTACCTTTCAAATAACTGGGGTAGAAGTAGGGGGTAATCTAAGAAAGAAGCAGTTTTGGGAGCATGTCCTTAACAAGTTAAGCAATAAGCTCTGTGCATGGAAAGAGAGGTTCTTGTCGTTTGCAGGAAGAATATGTCTTATAAAGTCGATTCTAACAACCATTCCACTTTTCTACTTGTCTCTCTTTTAAGCCCCAACCTAGGTTTATAATAAGTGGTCTTCTTTGAGGATCACTTCATCCATCACTAACAATTGTTACACCTTTCTGATTCCATGAGTTTCATATAGGTTGCAAAAGATTTCCTACATGACTTCTTTCCTTTGAAAGTAAAGGACCTCTCAGTTTATTATATGTTGGCGGTACATATTCACTAAGATTATAAGTATTGGTTGCATAAAAAAATGCACTTCTATAATAAGGACTTCTTGCTAAATGAAACGGTAGTCTTGAAAAATAAAACATTCTCGCAATTTCACAATCAAGAGTTTCTCTCGTTTGAATATTGAAAGTAACTTGTAAAGAACCTTAGAATTTTGGGTTAACATCACTCCTAGTCTGATTTCCTTCATCAGATACAGGTGGTAGAGGGACTTTTTTTTTGTTTCAAACCCTCTATTTTCAATTTTGCTTCATTGTCTAATTTTTAAACTCAACAAGTTTTGACGCAGTCACATACGGACAACTTCTAACTCCTGCTCCCGTAAGTTTTAACAAATGCGCTCTTACTCGAGTGTAAGATCCATTGACTGAAAAATTACACCGACTACATTGGATCATATTATTTCCACCACCAGTTGTTTTGCTTAGCTTTGAAACATATCTCCACAAAGGTTTTGTTTTATCTTCTTGTTTGATAGCTTGATTAGGTATATTCATCTTAATTTCCTAACAAAAATAAAATAAATATAATAAATTTACTTAAAAATAAAAATAAAATAAAATAAATATAATAAATTTACTTAAAAATAAAAATAAAATAAATTCATCTAATAGATATAATTTATGAATAAAAAAAACATGTAGCAAATTCAAAATTAATTGTAGTATAATATATTAGATTTTTTTAAAATAAGCATTCTAACCAGGTTAAATAATTTTATGTCAAGTACCCCCAAGTCATAGAACTAGAACCCAGGCCACTGTTAATATTGCAAGAAAACTGCAACAACCAACTTTCAGTGACTAAGGAGGCATTAACCACTAGACCAGACAAGTTCTTTACTCGTATTATCATTTTTATTATACTTATTATATTAATATAATTTATACATATTAATATAATTAATAATAATAATAAAATAAATTATATTCATATTATTAATATTATTAATATTTATTAATATTATATTCATATTATTAATATTTATTAATATTTATTAATTTATTAATATTATTAATATTATTAATATTATTACTAATATTATTAATATTATAATTAATATTATTACTAATATTATTAATATTATAATTAATATTATTACTAATATTATTAATATTATAATTAATATTATTACTAATATTATTAATATTATTACTAATATTATTAATATTATAATTAATATTATTAATATTATATTCATATTATTAATATTAATATTGTTAATATTGTTAATATTATTAATATTAAAGAATTTGCTTGGTGTAGTGGTTAAATTTTCTTTGGTTACTAAAGGAACCTGGCTTTGAATCCCATTCATTGCAAATTTATTTTATGGTGTCAAAATTTACATACGGATATAATTTTCCGTGTTTACATACCAATCTATGTAGTTTTTGCAGGATGGCTGTGGAGTCGACAAAACACATGTTTTTTTATTGCAGGATTGCTTGCTTGGTTAGTATGGAATCAGTGTTATACATGGTTAGGAATTGCGTCGGTTGACCATGTTGTCCCAACAGCTCACTTCTTGCATTTTATTTTGCTAAATGCTCCGGTGATCGATCCTTCGAAAGTGTTCACTTTGGCACAATTAAAGGCTTGATCTTGGGTAACTTCTAAAACTGTTTCTGCTAGTTTTACTTACTCTGAGTGGTGCATTGATCCTAAGGCTTGTATGTTTTCAATAAAGTGAGCTTTTATAAGAGTTACTCCTTCGGTTGGGTTGTTTGTTGTTCTAAGCTTCTGTTGTTCTTTTTGCCCCTTGTTGTGGTTGCAGAGAGATTGTATTGGGTTTGGTTTTGAGTTTGTATGGGTTAGATTTGAATTTGTACGGGTTAGTTTTGAATTGGTACGGGTTAGTCTTGAAAGTGAACGGGCTGTAAGGGTTTTTAGTGGCAGATTTGTTTGTCTCTCTCTATTTGTTGGTTTGGGAGACCAGAGAAATTGTCTCATATTTTTTAGGTATGTATAAGGGTTGAACCAGTCCTTAAGTGGTTCCTGTTATTCAATCATTTTTGCTGATAAAAAAAAACATACGGATTTTAATTCCCGCTCGATGGCGTCAAAAGTTATCTTCCTACTAGTTTGGACTTCCTATATGGTCTCGTTAGCTACCAACACACTACCAAGCAATCTTCTCCCTCCAATTTATTTATTTTTTTGTCTATAACCTAGTACAAAATCCTATTTAACCTAATAGACAAGATTTTTGCCACAATTTTATACATACATCTGATGGAAATCGTCCAGTCACAACATCCATAAAACAAGGAGAATAAATATCTAGAGTTTTGTTTAGAGACTTATTAGCATAAATGGGCCTAATTAGACTTTTGTCTATCTTTTGTAAACCTAATAAAGAGGACAACTATAGGAGGAATGAATGTACATAACATATCAAAGAAGGCCTCCACACCATGAAAGAATACTAGAGCCTTTGTTAGAGGACTACAAGAAGACTGAAACTCATTTGTACAAAACATCTATCAAGTTTATATTTGTTTGAAAAAAGAAATTCTAAATAATAAAGCATTAGTGACCGATTTAGTGACGGAATCAAGATTTTAAAATGGGTCACTATTTAGGTTATACATTTCAATCATATAGTCGGTCAGAGATTTAGTCAGAGATTCAATCACAGATTTCATTCAAGACCAATTCAATATCTTTTAGGGTCAGCCTTTAGTTAAACTAATTTTATAAATTAGTTTAGGATTTTATTTGGACCATGTATTGGACCTTAGTTTAATTTGGACTTTGTATTTGGACTAAAAGAAGAATGACACTAGCGCATAAATGCTAATCAAATGCGGCTATTTTACATTTACAAATGCGGCTATAGAGCCGCATTTGATCAGCACACATCTGTAAATCAGAGAGATACAAATGCGGCTATAGAGCTGCATTTGCAAATGCTATTTACGAATACGGGTTATTTCAAATAGCCGCATTTGTATATTCTTCTGAATGAGCTGAGGGTTTTAGGGGTTAAAGATTTACAAATGCGGCTCTGGTAATAGCCGCATTCGTAAATCACATTTACAAATGCGGCTTTGGTAATAACCGCATTCATAAATCACATTTACAAATGCGGCTTTTACCAAAGCCGCATTTGTAAATCTTGTTTTTTGATTTACAAATGCGGCTTTGGTAAATAACCTCATTTGTAAATAGTGTTTTTTTTTAAAGTGCAATTTGTATTGTCCCTAAACCATATAAATTAACCTGCATAATGATCAAACTCAGCCAAACAAATACATAAATATAGAGATAAATTGAGAGAATCAAAATGTACATTTACAAGTAATCAGATTACATAATAAAACGTACATTATTGATTAACTATGCTAGAGTTATAAAAATTTATGAAATATGTGGACCAAGAATCTATGACATATGAAATGCCTTCCGAATTCATTCATTGGTGTTTCTTCCGTGAATAACTGCATTGCAAAATATAGTTGACATAAATTAGTTTTTAGATATATATATATATATATATATATATATATATATATATATAT